>Ga0157370_10000417_pt1 | contig 53666 bp, 59 predicted proteins | sample C35metaG_FD_113463 | JGI IMG/M metagenome (GOLD analysis project Ga0157370, IMG submission 113463) | Corn rhizosphere microbial communities from Kellogg Biological Station, Michigan, USA - C3-5 metaG | ecosystem: Host-associated > Plants > Roots > Rhizosphere > Soil | place: USA: Michigan...
CGCCAGCTCGCGGCCGTTCAAGGTCGCATCGCCCAGGCCGTACACACCCGCTTCCGTCTCGATCTTCAACGTGACGAAATTGCGCCCCGGACAGGTCACGATCACACGCGCGGAAATGATCTTGCTGCTGTTCCGGTTTCCCGCGGACGCGACCCGCTTTGGTGCCTGATACATTCGACCTCCCCTGTGTCGAGACGGACGGCTCGACCAATTTTGGTCAGGTCGAACCGAAAATCTGGCCTGACCAGATCGTCATAACGCGCTGCCGTACAAACGCAATTCCAGCAGCGCGACACACCCTCTTTCCTGCAATGAGACTTCCTAGCGGGGGCCGTAGCGCTCCCGCTGGGCATTGACCCGCTCGCGCGCCTGCTCGATCTCATGCACTTCCGTCGCTTCGAGCAGGCTTTCGATCACCCGGGTAAGATGCATCCGCATGGCGTTGCGTGCGGCGACGGGATCGCGGCGGCGCAGCGAGTCGAGGATGACGGCATGCTCGTCGCTGTCGGGGCCGATCCCGGCTTCGTGCGCCTTGTGCGCCAGCAATTTATACTGGGGCGATCGCTCGCGCATGTCCCAGAGGATCTCCACCATCGCCTGCATTGGGCTGTTGGCCGTGCATTCCGCGATCTTGGCGTGAAATTTCCGGTCTGCGATTTCCGATTCCGAGAAAGTCTGGCCGGCGTTGAGCTCCCGCAACAGTGCCTCGAGCTCGTCCAGCTGATCATCGTTGATGTGGAGCGCCGCCAGCGCGCAGGCTTCGGCTTCGACCGCGCGCCGCGCCTCGAGCAACTCGAACGGACCGACGTCCGTCACGCCCGCCACACCGCCCTTGGGCTGTCGCGCGATCACATAAACGCCCGACCCCATCCGCACGTCGACCTGGCCGTCCAGCTCCAGCGCGATCACGGCCTCGCGGATCGTCGGGCGCGACACCTGATAGGCCTGGGCCAGCTCCCGCTCGGAGGGCAGCCGCTGCCCAAGTTTGTAGACCCCCGACGCGATGCGCTCCGCAATACTTTCCGCGACATGTTCGTAAAGCCGGCTGGTCGGTGCTTTCATGCTCACAAATTAGCGCCGGGCGGTGGTCAATACAATCGCACACGAGCGGCCCTTGACTGGTCAGGCCAAATCTTACATCTGGTAATGTAGGACAAATAAAAGCTGTCTGCCATCGCGCGGGCAGGAACAATGCCCAGGGGAGAGAGAATATGAAGGGGATGAACCATATCGGCGCGCTTCGGCGCCTGTCTTTTGTCGGATCGCTGCTGCTGGCGGGGGTGTCGTCCGGGGCGCTGGCCCAGGGCCAGACCGATGCGCAAAGCGCCCCTGGGGCCGCATCGGTCCAAAACCAGGCCGCAGCCGAAGAAGTTATCGTTACCGGCTATCGCAGCAGCCTCGCCAAAGCCACGACCGCCAAGCGCGAATCCTCCAACTTCAGCGATTCGATCTTTGCCGAAGACATCGGCAAATTCCCCGACACCAATATCGCGGAATCGTTCAATCGCATTCCGGGCATCACCATCACCCGCGACATTACCGGCGAAGGCACCAACGTCGCGATCCGCGGCCTTGGATCGAACTTCACCAATGTCACGCTAAACGGCGCGCCGATCGCGGTCGCCTCGTCCGGCGCAACCGATGCGCAGGGCACCGATCGTTCGGTGGATCTCAGCTTCTTTCCGACCGATCTTTTCACCAAGCTGACCGTCAACAAGAGCTATTCGGCCGACCTGCTGGAAGGTGGTGCTGCCGGCAATATCGATATCCGTTCGGCGCGGCCGTTCGATCGCGCGAACTCCTACCTGGCCTATAACGTCCAGGGCGCGAAGTTCGGCGGCACCAACAAGCTTGGCGAGCGCGGCTCGCTGATCGGAAGCTGGCATAACGACACGATCGGAATCCTGGCCGGCGTTTCGGGCCAGCATTTCCACACCGAGACGCGCGGTTTCGAGACGATCGGCTACACCAATCCGGCCTTGTCCGCCGCCCAATGCGGCGCGGCGTCCGGATGCAACAGCACCGGCGGTGGCAACTGGACGATCCCGGCAACCGTCCCCGTCGGCGCGGGTGGCGGCCTGGTGGCCGGCACGGTGATCGACAACGCCTTTCTGCTCGCCCATAATCCGGGCGCGACCATCCAGCAGATCGACAATGCGATCCTTTCCCGCCTGGGCCGGCCATCCGACGAGCGCGGCACGCGCGATCGCGTCAATGCCATCGTCAGCATCGAATGGCGTCCGTCCGACAGCCTCCATTTCTATGTCGATGGGCTGTATGGCTACAAGCATAACGACCTGATCCGCGAGGACATGGCCTGGATCGTCCGGAACGGCTCGCTCATCCCGATGAATCTGAAGTTCGACAAGTCCGATTGCAGCGCAGGCTGCACGGTCACGTCGGGCACTTTCGCCAACGTCCAGTTCTTCGACGAATTCCGTCCCTATATCGAGACGACCCGGCTCTGGAACGTCAATCCAGGCATGGAATATCAGCTCGCCGACCACCTGAAGCTCACCCTGCAGGGCAATTACGGCAAGAGCACGTTCCATCGCGAAAGCCCGACCGTGGGGGCTACCTCGCCGCTCGGCGTCGGCAACACGGTGACCTACACCAACGATGGCGGCATCCCGACCATCAAGAGCGACCTGGATCTCAACGATCCGAAGAATTTCGGCTGGAACAGCCAGGCTCGCCTGAACCTGCAGGACGAGCGCCGCTGGTACAGCACCAAGGGCGTTCGCGGCGACCTGACCTGGGGTGAGACCGCGCTCAACCTCAAGGTGGGCGGCGCGTATGACGACGTGCGGCGCCGCATCCGCGGCTACGATAATACCGGCCCCTGGCAGAACGCGGCGTGCGGCGACAATCCCAGCGTCAGCCTTCCCTCGCCCAACGGTCAGCCCGCTTGTCAGGGCCTGTCGGTCGTCGGGGCAGCCCCTGCCGGCTATCCGACCTATCCGGGTTACGGCACCGGCTATACCGCCGGCCAGACCGGGCCCGTCACCTATGGCGGATCGCTCGTGCCCTATGCCGCCTTCCCGGGCTATCTGATGCCGGGACCGGCCGGGTTCGTCACCGTCGACTTCAAGAAGTTCGCAGATGCGACCAATTATGAGCAATTCCATGCCGCGGAGCCGGATACGGGCGGTTCGAACACCGGCGCCAGCGGCGGCCTGATCCGCGAGCAGAACAAGTCGGCTTTCGCCCTGGTGAGCGGCGTCCAGTCGCTCGGCGGCAACGATCTGCGCTTCGACGTCGGCGTTCGCTACGTCGATACCCGTCAGACCATCGCCGGGCGCGTCTCTCTGCCGGATCCGCGCAATACGCCGGCCACGGGCACCCCGCCGGCCGACGGCGGCAAATATCCCAACCTGGTTTCCGAGGTGACGACCCACAACAGCTACGCCAAGTGGCTGCCCACCGCGAACTTCGCTTATGATATCGGCGAACATGCGGTCGTCCGCGCGGCTTATTCGAAGACGATGACCCGCCCCGATCCGGCGGCGCAGCTGCCGGGCGTCTCGTTCGGTGCGCCTTCCGCCGACCAGGCGGGCATCGGCAATCCCGCCCTGAAGCCCTATATCTCCGACAATCTCGATCTCGGCGTCGAATATTATACCGGCCGTGAAGGGGTGGTCAGCTTCAACGCCTTCCGCAAATCCATCCAAGGCTTCACCAACCAGTTCGTAAGCACCGTGCCGTTCAGCGCGCTCGCGCAATATGGCATCACCTACGATACGCTGAATCCGACGCAGCAGACGGCGATCAACCTGCGTGGTGGTCCCGGGGCGGCGACCGTGCAGGTGACGTCACAGGTCAACGTGCCCGAAAAGCTGACCATCAACGGGCTTGAATTCCAGTGGGTCCAGCCGCTCGACTTCGTGACCCGATTGGTGGGAGTGACCGGCTTCGGCTTCAATGCCAACGCCACGATCGTCGATCAGACGAGCAAGGGCGCGGCCCAGGCCTATGGCGTCGCGCCGCGAACCTACAACGCGACCCTCTATTATGAGAAGCATGGCATCATGCTGCGCGTCTCGACCACCTATCGTAAGGGCTCGCAGAACAGCGGCGCCAATCAGAACGGCATTGCTGCGGCCGCCTTGTTCAACGACAGCTATCAGCAATACGACTTCTCGTCGGCGTTCGATCTCGACAAGCTGTTCGGCATCAAGCACGCGCCGCAGCTGACCGTGAACGTCGGCAATTTCACGAACGCGACGCTGCGTTCCTACTTCCAGTTCTCGAACGCGACCTTCACCGAATATAAGCCCGGTCGGCAGGTCATGATCGGGCTGCGCGGAAGCTTCTGACGCGTTGACGCGATGTGCCGCCTGTCGGGCCGGATCTCCGGCTCGGCAGGCGGCCAATCCTTCCCTCCCTGACCGCTGCCGCGCCTTCCAGCACGGCAACGGTCTTCTTTTTGCAAATGCGATCAGGCGGGCAGGCGCTGTTCGTAATCGGCCTTGAGCGCGCGCCAGCCGCTCCAGAAAGACGGCGCCGGCCGGCCAGCCGCCCGCGCCGCCAGGATATCGATATGCATGTGCCAGCCCGCGCTTACCGCGAGCAGGAGCGAGCGGTCGCTGACGCGCCGGTGCGTGATCGTGAACAGGACCTCGTCGCCCTGCGGCTCCAGCGACCAGACGACCTCGCCCGCACCCGGCCATTCGAAGCTGAGGCTGTGCGGCGGATCGACCGTCAGAAGCTGCATCACGGCCCGATTCTCCGCACTGAACCCCACGGGGCGCTCGGACGCGGATTCGGACAATTCGTCGTTGCGCCAGACCAATTCGAACGAGGCGCCCGGCGTCAGGTCCATCTCGCCCGCCGCGAGCCAGCGGCGGCGCAGATCGCTGTCGGTCAGCCACTGCCAGGCGCGTTCGATCGGCCCCGGCAGCAGCCGCTGGATTCGCAGCGTGGTGGGTTCGATCAGCGCGCCATGCGCATCGAGAGCAGCAAGTTCGGTCATTTCCTGTCTCCTTTGGGATCCTTGGGTGAAGGCGTAGGCTTGGCCGCCGTCTCCTCGCGCATCAGCCGGTCGAGCTGATCCAGGCGGCCGGTCCAGAAGCGTTCGTAGAAGCTCAGCCATTGATGCGCGGAGGCGAGCGGGCCGGGATCGATCCGGCAGAGATGGGTGCGGCCGCGCACCTCGCGCCGGATCAGTCCGGCCTGTTCAAGCGCGCGGATATGCTTGGACGCCGCCGCGAGCGAGATGGCGAAAGGCTGGGCCAATTGGCCGACCGTGCGCTCTCCCTGCGTCAGCTGGCGGAGCATCTGACGGCGTGTGGCATCGCCGAGCGCGTGGAAAACCGAATCGAGTTCTGGGGCGAGAAGTTCAACCATATGGTTTAATATCCCCGCCGCGCGAGAATAGTCAACCCATTGGTTGAATAATTCCTCGGACGCCTGTCGCGCGCCCGAGGAAGCGATACGGCTTACGCCGGCAGGCGCGTGTAGCGATTGATCCAGTTCACTTCCCAGCTCTTGCCGCCGTCGACCGAGAAGGCCTGTTCGGATTGGGCGTGGTCCGCGTCGATCGACCAGATCTGGAAGCGCACCCAGATCTGGCGGCCGGCATAATCCTCCTGGTCGTAGAAGGTCATACGGCCATCCCGCACCTCACCCACGCCGGGCTGGGCCCCGAGCGTGCCGACGCCGGGCGTGGCGAAGTTGATCGCCCATTGCTGGGTCTTCGGATTGAAAAGGCGGATCGCGATCAGCTCGAGCGGGCCATTGGGTCCTTGCGCCTTATATTCGGCGAGATTGCCCTTGCCGCCCCAGATCGGGCTCACATTGGTTTCGCCATCCAGATCGACCCAATCGCTGGCATTGGCGAGCGGATGCATCAGCCGGCTCGACTGGGTGTGCCAGCGGCCGAGATCGAAATCGAAATCATGCGCGCCGTCGCGCGGTGCGGCAGCGACCGGAGCGGCGAGCAGCACCAGGCCGGTCACGAAAACACGAAGGTGGATCATCGTCAGGCCCTCGTCTTGGTCGCAGTGAAAGCGACTTGCCAGGTGTGGCCGCCATCGGCGGAATAGGATTCCTGGTAGGTGTGCGTGGCGGGGGCGATGTTCGACCAGACCGCGCGCACCAGGATCGGGCGCCCGTCGATCACGTCCGTCCCGATCAGTTCGCCACGGCCATCGGTGAAGCTGCCGATCATCGGCGTGGCGAACTTGCCCGCCGCGCTGTTGGCGAAATTCATGCTCCACTGGTGCGCCTGGGGATCGTAGAGAAAGACGGTCATTCCTTCCCAATGACCCTTCGGCCCATCGGCTTCGATCTCCTCGACCTGCGCGCGCCCATCCCAGAGCTTGCGCACCGTCACCGTGCCGTTGAGTTCGACCGTCGCACCCGATCCTCCGAGCGGATCGAGGCGGCGGACGATATGCGTCTTCCACACGCCCAGATCGAAGTCGAAATCGTGCGCCCCATCGCGCGGCGCCTGCGCCACCGCGGGGAAAGCAGCCATGAACGCCGCTGCGGCGGCCAATGTCGCCAGCCGGATCATGCCTTGATCCTCGTCAGCCGCGCGCTGAACACGGTCAGCCAGGTCTTGCCGCCATCCTGCGAATAGGATTCCTCGTAACGGTGCGCATCGGGCGTGATGTCGGACCAGGTGCCGCGGATCAGTACCGATCGGCCCCCGATCGTGTCCTGCGCATAGAGATCGCCGCGCCCTCCATGGAACTCGCCGACCAAGGGCGCGGAGGGCGTGGGGTCCGCGCCGTTATAGTAGCTCTGGCTCCATTGATGCGCCGACGGGTTGTAAAGGAAGAGCGTCATCCCTTCCCAGTGACCGTTGGGACCGTCCGCCTCGATCTCTTCCAGCTCGGCGCGCCCGCCCCACACCGGGCGAACCTTGACCGTGCCATGCAGCGCGATCGTCTCGTTCGATCCGCTGAAAGGATGCATCAGCCGCGTGACATCGGTGTGCCAGCTGCCCTGGTTGAAATCGAAATCGTGCGCGCCATCGGCTTGCGCGCTGGCCGGCGCGGCGAGCGCCACCAGCAGGGAAAGGAAACAGGCTTTCATCATCACATTGCTCGCTTTTGAGGTTCCGCAAGGATGGGCGACGACCGTGGTGCGCTCAAACGACAAGTTTTGGCCGCTTGAGCGAATAAAACTTGCCCAATAGGGTTGGCTCCGATGGCCAGCTCCAATCGGCCTTTGCCGCTCAATGCGCTGCGCAGCTTCGATGCAGCCGCGCGTCACCTGAGCTTTGCCCTCGCCGCCGAGGAACTCTGCGTCACCCCCGCCGCGATCAGCGTGCAGGTGCGCCGGCTGGAGGAATGGGTCGGCGCTCCCCTTTTCCTTCGTGGCCATCGGTCGGTCACGCTGTCGACCACGGGCGAAGCGCTCGCACCACGCCTCACCGCCTTGTTCGTCGAAATGGAGCGGCTGCTGGGTCAGGTCGCCAAGGTCCACGAAGGCTCGCTTCAGGTCAGCGCGATGCCGAGCTTCGCGTCCAAATGGGTCGCGCCGCGTTTGGCCGGCTTCCGCGTGCTCCATCCGCATATCCAGGTGCGCGTGATGGGTTCGGACCGCCGCGCCGATTTCGAGCGTGACGGGATCGATATCGGGCTGCGTTATGGCGACGGCACCTATCCCGATCTGCATTGCGAGCTGATTGCGAAGGCGGCAGCAACCCCCGTCTGCAGCCCCGAACTGGCTGCGCGCCTCGCGGGCGATCCCACGCGGATCGACACCGCGCTCCTGCTCCACGACGAATCCGCCCTGGTCGCGCCGGGACTGCCGACCTGGAGCGCCTGGTTCGCGCAGGCCGGCGTGCCGCGCGACATCGGCGGCGAAGGCATGCTCTTCAGCAACAGCCACATGGCGCTGTCGGCCGCGGTCGCGGGGCAGGGCTTCGCGCTCGGCCTCTTCCCCTTGATCGACGACGATGTGGCAGCGGGCCGGCTGGTGCGGCCCTTCCCGATCCAGATCGAGAGCAGCTTCGGCTTCTGGTTCGTTTGCGCGCGCGAGCGCGTCACCGAGCCCAAGATCGCGGCCTTCCGCAATTGGGTGTTTGCGGAAATCGGCCGGGACTAGCCCGACCGCCTTGGCTGTTGGGGGAGCGCTCACCCCCCGTCCTCTGCCAGACGACCTTCCCTATAACGCCCGGCAAATGACCTTGCGGCGATCGCTACAGCCGGGCGATGATGGGAAATGCCTGGGCGCCGGAACCGTCCTCGCCCAACTTGACCCAGCAATCGGCCAGCAGGGTCGAGCTCAGCACATGCGAGCGCTGGTCGAGCGCACAATCGACAACAGCCGGATCGGCGGTGCGCCGCCCGCGCAGGATGAGCGTCGTGCCCTCGCGCGGCGCGGCATTGCACGAAACGGGCGCGCCTTGCTCGGGGGCGAGCCCAAGCATCCGTCGCAGCGCCTGCATCACGAAGAAGCGAAAGCCGACCAGGGCCGCCACGGGATTGCCGGGCAGGCCGAAATAAGGCCGTCCGTCCGCCATCAGCGCGAACAGGATCGGCTTGCCCGGACGCATCCGCACACCGTGAAACAGGATATGCGCGCCATGCGCTTCGAGCCGATCGCGCACCAGATCCAGGTCGCCCGCCGAGACGCCCCCGGTCGACAGCACCAGATCGCACCCGGACGAACCTTCGAGCAGCAGGTCGAGCGCCGCCGCCTGATCCGGCGCGCGGCCGAGGAAATGCGTCTGCAATCCCAGCGCCTGCGCGCAGGCGGCGATCATCGGCGCGTTGCTGTCGATCAGCCCCGCCGCGCCAACCGCCTCGCCGATCCCGCTCAATTCCGATCCCGTGGAGATCAGCCCGATCTTCGGCCGGCGCCGGACCTCCAGCCGATCGACCCCGAACGCGGCGAGCGCCCCGACCGCTTGCGGGCCGAGGAGCGTGCCCGCTTTCACGATCTCCGCGCCCGCCACGACGTCCTCCCCGGGCTGGCGGACGTTGCGGCGCGGATCGATCGGGCGGCGGACCAGCAAATGGCTGTCCGCAAATTCGGCCTGCTCGCGCACCAGCACCGCATCCGCACCGGCAGGCACGGCGGCACCGGTGGCGATCGGCGCGGCGGTGCCGCGTTCGAGCGGCGCGGGCACGCGGCCGGCATAGACCGGCGCGACCAGCCGCAATGCCAGCGGCGCTGCGTCCGAGGCTTGCGTCGTATCCGCGCTGTGAAGCGCGAAGCCGTCCATCGCCGACATCGGGAAAGCCGGCACGTCACGGCGTGCCAGCAGCGGCATGGCGGTGGCACGGCCGAAGCCATCCTCGGTGGCGATCGTCTCGGTGTGCAACGGCACGATTCGGTCCCGGATCAGGGCGAGCGCTTCGTCGACGCTGGGGCGTGGCATCCGGTCAGCCATAAGCCAGCACCGCATCCTTGCGCAGCAGCACGCGCAACGGCAGCCCGGCCCCCGCCGCCCGCTCGACCGCCAGGCTGGTCGGTGCGGAGATGGTGGCAAGCAGGGGACAGCCCGACAGCACCGCTTTCTCGACCAGCTCATAGGAGCAGCGCGAGGACAGCAAGGCGAACCCACCCTCCCAGGCTAGGCCGCCGCGCAACATCGCCCCGACCAATTTATCGAAGGCGTTATGCCGCCCGACATCCTCGCGCGCGATCCGGATCGTACCGTCGACAGCGCAGGCGACGGCGACATGCGCCGCCCCCGTCGCATGGTTGAGCGGCTGATGGTCGGGCAGGTCGACAAGCGCACGGAACAAGGCGGCGTCGGGCGCGTGCGAGACCTGCGTCGCGCGCGGCAGCGGCCGTAGCGCCTGCTCCAGATTCTCGATCCCGCACAGGCCGCAGGCGCTATCGGTGGTGCGATGGCGAACGCGATCGGTAACGCGCGGCGCACAAGCTTCGTCGAGCGTGAGCCGCAGGATCATTCCAGAGGGTGCCTCGTGCAGATCGCAATCGATCACGTCCGCCGCCCGGTCGATCAACCGCTCCGCCAGCGCGAAGCCATAGCCCAGATCGATCAGATCGGCGGGCGTCGCCATCAGCACCGCATAGCCGATGCCGTTGACCTCGATCGCGACCGGCATTTCCCGCGCGACCGCCCGCGCGATCGGTCCGGCACCGCCGTCCGCCGCGACCCGTCGGAAATCAAAAGAGCTGCTGCCGTTCACGGTCCGAGGCCTAAAGCCATTTGCACGACGCTAGAAGCAATCTCTCGTCACCCCAGCGAAAGCTGGGGTCCATCTCTCGCCCCAGCAGCCCAGCACCACGGGCAAGAGATGGATGCCAGCTTTCGCTGGCATGACGCGAAAGAGACGTCAGCTGGTCGCGATGCGAACCGGAACGCCTTTCGCCGCCGGCGTCTTCGATTGCTGGTCATGATACCAGAGCGGGATCAGCGGATTCATTTCGGGATAATAGCCGCCGAGGCAGCCATCGGGCAGGTCGAACGGCGTCACGCGCAGCCCGTCCACCTCGCGCTTCTCATTATCCTCGGCGTCGCCCACCAATTTGACGATCTGGCCAGGCTTCAGCCCTGCGGCCTCCATCTCCTTGGGGTTGATCAGCAACACGTGGCGCGTGCCGTGGATGCCGCGGAAACGGTCATTGTAACCATAGATGGTGGTGTTGAACTGGTCGTTCGAGCGCATCGTGATCAGGCGGTAGCGCCCGCGCGCATCCTTGACCCCCATCGCCGACAGGCGTTCGGGCGTGGTGAATTCGGCCTTGCCGCTCTTGGTCTTCCAAATCCGCTCGCGCGCGCTATTGCCCTTGTAGAAGCCGCCCGGCTCGAACATCCGCGCCTCGAAATCGTGGAATATCTCCGGATAGGTCTGCTCGATCAGCAGCCGCACCTTGGCATAGTCGCCGGTCCATTCGTCCCAATGGACGTTGGGATTGGGCGGCAGCGTCGCCTTGGCGATGCCGCATATGATCGCGAGCTCCGACCGCAGATGCTCGCTCGCGGGCTTGGCCTGACCGCGCGATCCATGGATGCAGGACAGCGAATCCTCGACCGTCACCACCTGTTCGCCACTCGCCTGCATGTCCAGCTCGGTCCGGCCGAGACAGGGCAGCAAATAAGCGGTCTTGCCGTTGACCAGATGGCTGCGGTTGAGCTTGGTCGCGATCTGCACGGTCAGGCGCATGTTCGGCCAAGCCGCCTCGACCCGCTCCTGATCGGGCACCGCGCGCAGGAAATTGCCACCCAGCCCGATGAAGGCGTGGACCGTGCCGTCGATCACGCCCTGGCAGACCTTCACCGTGGTCATGCCTTCTTCCATCGGCGGGTCGAAGCCGAACAATTCCTTGAGCCGATCATTCGGTACCAGCTCGGGCTTCTCCGAAATGCCCACCGTGCGCTGACCTTGCACATTCGAATGGCCGCGCACTGGGGATATGCCCGCGCCCAGCCGGCCGATATTGCCGCGCATCAGCATCAAATTCACGTACATCGCGATATTGTCGAAGCCGTGGACATGCTGGGTCAGGCCCATGCCGTAGACCGCGATCACGCTTTCGGCCTCGATATAGACCTGCGCCGCCTCGCCTAATGCCTCGCGCGTCAGCCCCGATTCCGCCTCGATCTCGTCCCAGCTGGTCGCACGCACCTTCTCCGCGAAGGCATCGAAGCCCTGGGTATGCTGCTCGATGAAATCGACGTCGAGCACATGGACCTTTTCCGCCGCCCATTTGGCATCCTCGGCGGCGAGCACGTGCTTGGCCAGCCCGATCAAAGCGGCGATGTCCCCGCCTGCCTTCACCTGATGATATTGGCTGGAGATCGGCGTCGCCTTCTGCGTCACCATCTGCACCGGGTCCTGCGGGTTCACGAATTTGATCAGCCCCGGCTCCTTGACCGGATTGAAGGTGATAATCTTGCAGCCGCGCCTCGCCGCCGCCTGAAGATTGTGGAGGAAGCGCGGGCTGTTCGATCCCGTATTCTGCCCGAAGAAGAACATTGCGTCGCAATGGTCGAAATCCTCGAACGTGCAGGTGCCGACCGGCGCGCCGATCAGCTTCTTGAGCGCGACCGAGGTCGTCTCGTGGCACATGTTCGAGCTGTCGGGCAGATTGTTGTGCCCATAGAGCCGCGCGAACAGGGCATAGAGATAGCTCGTCTCCAGGCTCGCCCGGCCCGACGCGTAGAAGACCGCGCTCTTGGGCTCGATCGCCTTCAGCTCCGCCCCGATCGCCGCGAAGGCTTCGTCCCAGCTACACGGCACATAATGGTCGGTCGCTGGGTCGTAGCGCATCGGATGCGTCAGCCGGCCCTGCGCTTCCAGATCATAATCCTTCCAGCCGCGCAATTGGGTGACGCTATGCGCCGCGAAGAAATCCGGCGTGCAGCGCTTCGGCGTCAATTCCCATAGGGTCGCCTTGGCGCCATTCTCACAGAATTCGAACGGATGCGGCTTGGCGGGCTTGCCCCACGCGCAGGAAACGCAGGCAAAGCCGTCGGGCTTGTTCTGCTTGAGCAGGATCGGGACGATCTCGGGCCGGTTCCATTCGGTGCCATAGACCTTGACGATACCCGACAGCGATCCGAAGCCGCCCGCAGGCCCGTCATAATGGGCCGTCTTCACCTCGTCCGCCATCGGTCGTCTCCCTTGGGCCATCCATCTACGCCCGTGCGCGATGGCCGCGAAGCCCTAACCAGACCAATCGATGGGCAGTCACGCTGTTCCGCCGGCGCGATGCTGCTCGACATCTTCGGCCGTACCTGGCCCGAGGACGAATGGTTCGAGGTCGATCGCGCCGCGGTGGTCCGCTACAAGATGAAGGTCGAGGCCAATATGGCGGCCTTGCGCCAGCAGATCGTGGACTTGCTGAGGTAAGACTGCGCCCGGTTTTGCCGCCCGGCTTGCAAATTAAAGCCAAACGTCGCAGCCTCGGCGCCATGCATGAGAGCAGGAAAAAATCCTGCCGATGCCGAGAGGAGATGAAATGGCCGACAAGATTTTCGGAGCCCCGGGCTGCAACAAGTCCGAGCTCAAGCTGGTGAAGCGCAAGCCGGCGACTGCGGAGACGGGGCGCAAACCCGAGCCCAAGTCCTGACCTTTCCCTTATTGTAAGGCGTGCGGGCGATCGGCTACGCGGGATTCCCGCACCGGTCGCCCTTATTCTCCGCCCGACGCGCGATAGGCTCTCCCGCTCTTCGGCCCGAGCGGCTAAGGCCCCCGCATGACCGACACGATCCGTATCGCCACCGGTGCGATTAGCGCCGAAATCAGCACCTTGGGCGCGGAACTGCGCGTGCTGCGCGACGAAGCCGGGCGCGATCTGTTGTCCGACGGCCCGCCCGAATATTGGACCGGCCGCGCGCCGTTCCTCTTCCCGATCGTCGGCGCGGTGAATGGCGACCGCATCCATCTCGATGGCCAGGCCTATGAAATGGCCAAGCACGGCTTCGCCCGGAAAAGCGAATTCGCGGTCGTGGATGTTGAGGCCGACCGCGCAACCTTCCGGCTTGAAGCCAATGACGCGACCCGGGCGCGCTATCCGTTCGATTTCCGACTCGATATCACGCATCGGATCGAGGGCACGACGCTCCATATGGAGGCGGTGCTGACCAATCCGGGCGACGTGCCCCTGCCCGCGAGCTTCGGCTTCCATCCCGCCTTCCGCTGGCCCTTGCCCTGGGGCGGCGACCGCGCCGACCATCAGCTGATCTTCGCCGAGGCGGAGCCTGACCCGATACGCCGGATCGACACCGCCACCGGGCTAGTCCTGCCCGATCCGGTTCCGACCCCCGTCGAAGGCGATACGCTCGCTCCCCGCGACGATCTGTTCGTGCCCGATGCCTTGATCTTTGACCGGCTTCGCTCGCGCAGCGTCCGCTTCGGCGTGCCCGGCGCCCGCATGCTGCGGGTCGATTTCCCTGAAATGCCCTTGCTTGGCGTCTGGACCAAGCCCGGTGCGCCTTTCCTCTGCATCGAACCCTGGCACGGGCTTGCCGATCCGGTCGGCTATGAAGGCGAATTCCGCGAGAAACCCTATGTGATCGAGGTCGCGCCCGGCGCCGAACGGCGCTTTGCCATCGCCGTCACGATTGCCTGAAGCCGGACCTGCGCCGACGACCGCACGCGCGCCGATGCGCCGAAACGAAGACGTCTCTGGGTGTAGTGGGGTTGTAGCACAGCGTGTTAAGCGATAATCCGCCTGCCCTTAGATGGCCGTTTCCCCAAGTCCTTCCGCGCCCGGTGGCGCTCGCCGGATCGGCCGGATGATCTTCCGCGTCGGTCTTTTCGGTTTCCTGGGCGCACTCGTCGCGCTGATCATCGCCGTGCTGGTCACGATGGCGAGCCTGCCCGCCTATGACAGCCTCAAGGTCAAGCCCAACGGCCAGACGATCCGCGTCCACGCCGCCGACGGAGCCCTGCTCGTCTCACTCGGGCCGAGCTATGGCGACTGGCTGACCTACGACAAGATCCCGCCGGTAATGCGCGACGCGATCGTCTCGGTCGAGGATCGGCGCTTCTACAGCCATTTCGGCGTCGATCCGATCGGCATGGCGCGCATGCTCTATGTCGCCAAGCGCCTGCACGATAATGGCCGCCGCCTGCAGGGCGCCTCGACCATTACCCAGCAGCTGGCCCGCAACCTGTTCCTGACCCAGGCCTACAATGTCGGCCGCAAGTTCCGCGAGATCATCCTCGCGCTGGCGATGGAGCGCAAATATTCCAAGCAGCAGATCCTCGAACTCTACCTCAACCGTATGTATTTCGGCGGCGGTGCCTATGGCGTGGATGCGGCCAGCCGCAAATTCTTCGGCCACCCGGCCGACCATATGAGCCTGGCCGAGGCCGCGATCGTCGCCGGCCTGTTGAAGGCGCCCTCGCATTATTCGCCTTCCGCCGATGCGCAAGCCGCGCGCGACCGTGCCAATGTCGTGCTGGAGGTGATGGTCGACGCGGGTGCAATCACGCCCGCGCAGAAGGACGATGTTCATCTCGAACAGGTCACCTTCGCGCCCGAGCCCAAGCAGAACAGCGTGCGCTATTTCACCGACTGGGCGCTCGCCCAGCTCGACACCCTGGTCGACGAACAGAACGCGCCGCTCGATGTGTGGACCACGCTCGACCTCAGGATGCAGAAAGCGGCGGACGATGCGATCCGCGCCAACACGCCGCAGGGCGCGCAGGGCGCGTTGGTCTCGATGGAGAATGACGGCGCGGTCCGCGCAATGGTCGGCGGCACCGATTACGTCACCTCGATCTACAATCGCGCCACCCAGGCCGTGCGCCAGCCCGGCTCGTCCTTCAAATTGTTCGTCTATCTGACCGCGCTCGAATCGGGCGTGAAGCCGGGCGATCCGGTGGTCGACGAACCCGTCACGATCGACGGCTGGAGCCCGCGCAACGACTCGCGCAAATTCCTGGGCCAGATCGACGTGCGCAACGCCTTCGCTTTCTCGATCAACACCGTCGCTGCGCAATTGGGCCAGAAGGTCGGCTTCGATGCGATCGCGGACATGGCGCACCGCTTCGGCATCACCACGCCGATCAACACGCATCCATCGATGGTGCTCGGCACATCCGATGTGCGCCTGATCGAGATGACACGCGCCTTTGCCGAGGTCTCGAACAACGGCGTCGCGGTCACACCTTATGGCATCACCAAGGTCAGCACGACCGACGGCACGGTCCTCTACCAGCATGCACAGGAGGAACCGCGCGTGCTGGTGCCCCCGGCGATCGCCGCCGAGATGACCGACCTCCTTCAAACCGCGGTCAACACCGGCACCGCGCGCGCGGCCCAGATCGGCCGCCCGGTCGCAGGCAAGACCGGCACCACATCGTCGAACAAGGACGGCTGGTTCCTGGGCTTCTCTTCGGGCCTGACCACCGGCGTGTGGATGGGCCGCGACGATGCCAAAACGTTGCCCGGGCTCTATGGCAGCCGCGGTCCGGCGCACGCTTTCTCGCAGATGATGCAGGTCGCGCTGCGCACGCGCCCGGTCCAGAATTTCCAGACCGAGGTGACCTTGCCCGAATGGCAGCTCGAGCCTGACGACGAGACTTATTATGGCGAGCCCGACCAGACGATGGGCGGCGACAACGAAGCCGCGCCGCAGGACGTGCAGCAGCAGGACGACACCGGCGTGGGGGATGCGCAGGACCAACCCGCGCCCCCGCCTCCGCCCGCCCAGCACCGTCCGCTGGCGGGCGCCCCGCCGCAGCTCCCCTATGAGCGCACGCCGACCGACCGTTCGCAGACCGACCGCAAGCCGCAAATCGACCAGAAATGGCTCGACAACGTGCTGAAGGACAAGCCGAAGGGCACGGCCCAGCCCCACCCATAAATCCTCCCCGGAACGGGGAGGGGGACCGCCGAAGGCGGTGGAGGGGATTTACCGAACGCGAGGGAGATGTTTCCCCTCCACCATTGCTCCGCAATGGTCACCCTCCCCGAGCAAGCTCGGGGAGGATGAAGCGCTATCGCCCCACCCGCTGCATCGCCGCGCCATGCGCCTTGAGCCAGGCGCGCTCGGTCTTGAGCTCCCGCCCCAGCAAGCGCCGCACTTCCTCGTGGAATTCGGGCCCATGATGCATGTGCAGCCGGTGCGCGACCTCATGTACCACGGTTGCCTCGCGCACGGCGGGCGGCATCAGGATCAGCCGCCAGCTATAGGCGATGTCGCCGCTCGACGAGCAGCTTCCCCAGCGCGACCGCGGATCGCCGATACGCACGCGCCCGACCGTCACACCCGCGCGCGCCGCGACTGCCCGCGTCTCCGCATCCAGCGTGCGTGCGGCTTCAGCGCGGAGCCAGCGCAGCACGCGCGCCTTCACCATCTCCTCGGGCCCGCCGAGGACCAACCGGTCCCCCTCGCGCCTGACCACGCGCGACCCGTCCGGGCGCCACTCGATTGTCAGTTCGCGTCCCTCGTACGGAATCACGCTGCCCGGTCCGAGCACCGCTTCCGCAGGCAGTTTGGCCAGCGCCCGCTCGACCCAGGCGCGCTGGCTTTCCGCCCATTTGAGCGCCGGTCCAAGCGCGGCGCGGCGCGGCAAGGTCAGCTTGACCGCGCCGTCGCGCGGATCGACCGCGAGCCGCATCCGCCGCGCCAGTGCCGAACGGCGCACGGTGAGCGGGCGGGTGTGGCCGCCCCCGCTGAAAGTGAGGTCAGAGCTCGCGGTCGACAAGGTGATATTCAAGCTCGCCGGCTTCGTCCTCGGACACGGTCCAGCCCCGCGTCGACATGCCCGCCTCGTGCACCGTCTCGCGGCTGCCGCTGATCAGATGATGCCATTCGGGCAGCGGCTCACCCGCCGCCACCAGCCGATAGGCGCAGGTCGAGGGCAGCCATTCCAGCTCGTGCAATTTCTTCGGGTTGAGCCGCACGCAATCCGGGACATAGGTCTTGCGGTTCGCATAATCCTTGCACCGGCTTTCGCGCCGGTCGAGCAGGCGGCAGGCGACGTTGGTCGGGAAAACCTGGCCCGTCTCCTCATCCTCGAGCTTGTGCAGGCAGCATTTGCCGCAACCGTCGCAGAGCGATTCCCATTCGTCCCGGCTCAGTTTGTCGAGCGGCTTGGCTTCCCAGAAGCGGCTCACAGGACCCATTTCTCCAGATCGGACTCGACCGCATCCGCATTGGCATCGACGGGGAGCATCTCGATCGGCTTGCCGTCGGGATCGAACAAATAGGCCACGCGCGGATGGTCCATCAGATAACCGGTCGCGCCCGCGGGCGCGGGCTCCTTGCGATAGGAAATGGCATAATGCTTGGCGACGTCGGCGATCTGCGCCTCGCTGCCGGTCAGCCCGATCAGCCGCGGATAGAAAGCCGCGGTGAATTGCTTGAGCGCGCCCGGCGTGTCGCGCGCCGGATCGACCGTGACGAAGATCGGCTGGATCTTGGCCGACGTTGCCGGATCCTTCTTGTCGAGCTGGCGCATCGCCTTGCCCAGCACCGCCATATCGGTCGGGCAGGCATCGGGGCAGAAGGTGTAGCCGAAATAGAGGATGCGATATTTGCCCTTGAGGCTGGCGCTGGAGAAAGGCTTGCCGTCCTGATCGATCAGCGTGAAATCGCCCCCGATCGCGGCGCCCTCCAGCGGCGGCCGCTCGGCCGGTTTCTGCTGGCACGCGCTTAACGCCATCGCCGCAGCGATGCCCGCAAATCCAAGCGCTGCCAGTGTCTTGTTCATGGTGTGCTTAGCCTTGCTTTGCTATGGCGCCGCTGACAAGCCGCTCGGAGCGGATCAGGGAGTTTCGATATGGGGCTGAAGAGCGGCGTTTCCAGGGCGATGCTGTGCGGGGTCCTGCTCGCCTGTGCCGTACCGGCAATGGCGCAATTTTCGGATTCCTACAATTTCCTGAAGGCGGTCAAGGACGCCGACGGCGACGAGGCGATGAAATATCTCGCCAAGCCGGGCGCGCCGGTGCTCAACACCCGCGATCCCTCGACCGGCGAAACCGCGCTCCACATCTCGGTAAAGGCGCATAACGACAATTGGGTCGGCTTCCTGCTCAACAAGGGCGCCAATACCGAGATCAAGGATCGCGACGGCAACACCGCCTTGCACGACGCGGCGCTGGTCGGCGATCCGACCGCGCTTTCCTATCTGATCAGCATGAAGGCGCGCGTGAATGCGACCAACAATAGTGGCGAGACGCCGCTGATCCTGGCGGTGCACCGCCGCGATATCGACGCGGTCCAGGCGCTGGTCGATGCCGGCGCCGATCCCAAAATCCAGGACACGATCGCGGGCAAGAGCGCGCTCGATTATGCCAAGCAGGATGCGCGCGCCACCGCGATCCTGAAGGTGCTGGAAGGGGCGAAGGCGCCGCCGAAGAAGGCTGTCTCAGGCCCGGTCATCCCGGGATTCTGATTCGCCAAATTACCGTCGCCCCAGCGAAAGCTGGGGTCCATCTCCTAACCGCCTCGCTTGGCTCAACCACAGGAGATGGATGCCAGCTTTCGCTGGCATGGCAGCGCCTTACCTCAATCCAGCCCTTCAAGCCCCGGATCGAGCGACCCCAATATCCGCGTCGCCGCGCGCCTGGCGAAGCGTAACGTCTCCACCTTACGCCGCGCCGCATTGAGCGAGCGCAAGGCCGGCGCACGCAGCATCTCCGCATCATAGCGATCGGCGACGATCAGCCCGGCGATATCGGGCCGGAAATGTTCTTCCTCGAACGGATCGAGATTGAATCCGGCGGGCACCGCCCAGCAGAAATGGTCGCAATAATCGAGATATTCGTGCCACTTGGCATCGCCACGCAGATCGGCGCGCGAGCATTTGATCTCGACGATCGTGATCTGGCCCTTGGCGTCGATCGCCATGATGTCCGCGCGGCGGCCATTGCCCAATGGTACCTCGCAGATGCCGATCAGATCCTGCCGCCAGAACAGACGCGACACGCCGCGCGCGACGTCGCCCGCGATCAGCGGGGCATCCTTGAAGCAATCGGGCAGGCTCGCCATGATTCGGCGAGGTTAGAACAAGTAGGGAACGGAAGAAAGCTTAGACCGCGTCCGCTTGCTTTCGCGCGGGCAGGAACCCCGCCGACAGTCCATGATAGAGCCGTTCGCGGCAGATCAACGGCGCGGTGACTTCAGCGATCAGCGCCGCCGCGAGCAAAGGCAGCATCAAGCCACGGCTGCCCGTCGTCTCCGACATGATGATCACCGCGGTCAGCGGCGCGCGCACCGCGCCCGTGAAATAAGCCACCATGCCCAGCAGCACGACCGCGCCCGCCGGCTGGTCCGGAAACAGCGCATGCACCAGATTGCCGAGCCCCGCCCCGGTCGCGAGGCTAGGGGAGAAAATCCCGCCGGGCAGCCCGGCCCCGGCGGTGAGCAAGGTCGTGGCGAATTTGGCCGGGCCGAACCAGAGCGGCGCATGACTGCCGTCCAGCATCGCGCGCGCCGCGCTATACCCCGTACCCCAGGTCATGCCCGTCTCGATGCCGATCCCCGCCACGACCAGTCCGCACGCGCCCGCGAACAGGAGTGGATGCCCGCGCGAGATCCGCCGCGCGCCGCCGCGTGCCAGCCACAAGGTCAGTTTGGCGAACAGGCCGCCGCTCAAGCCCCCGAGCACGCCCGCGACCGGCGCCAGCAGCAATACCGCGCGGAGTGGCAGCGTCTCGCCGACGATGCCGAAATAGACATAGTCCCCCGCCACGCCCTGCGCGATCATGCCCGAGATCAGCACCGCGCTCATCACCAGCAAGGTCATGCGCTGCTCATAGGCCGCGGCCAGCTCCTCGATCGCGAACGCCACGCCCGCAAGCGGCGTGTTGAACGCCGCGGCAACGCCCGCCGCGGCGCCCGCAACCAGCACCGAAGCGGTGATCGGTACGCGCGCGATCTTGTGCGCATAGGCCATCACGGTCGCACCCAATTGGACAGTCGGGCCTTCGCGGCCGACCGTCCCGCCGCAGGCAAGCGCCGCCGCCGTCAGGATCGACTTCAGGATCGCGGTCCGGGCCGAAGCCAGTCCGGAAATCGCGTCGTCCGGATTGTGCTTGGCCGCGATGATCTGGGGTATGCCTGAGCCGCGCGCCGCCGGTGCGAGCCGGTTGGTAAGCCACACGATCGCGATATAGCCGATCGGCGTCAGCAATAATGGCAGCCACCAGATGCGCGCATCCATTGCCAGGAAGAGCGCGCTCGCCCAATCGGCAGCACGCGCGAAAGCGATCGCGCACAGCCCGACCCCGCCCGCGCCCAGGAAGATCGCGGCACGCCGCCGCCAGACGGGCGCGGTCGGACCGTGTCGCCGCAGCAGGATACGCCCTTTGCGAAGCCCCTCGGCGCTCTTTGCTTTTTCCGGCATGGCGGCCGCTTAACGCGCCCGGCACGCTTGCGCACCCCTTGATGCTGGCACGCGCGGTCCATTTCGTTCAGATCGCGTCGAAAGGGGGACCCGAATGACGCGATTCACGATCGTCGAAGATGATCTCGACGGTGCACAGACGTTGGCGCTGCTCGAATTGCATCTGCGCGGCATGTACGAAACCTCGCCGCCCGAAGCGGTGTTCGCGCTGGACCTGTCGGGACTGCGCGATCCTGCCGTGACGATTTGGGGCGCGTGGGACGGGGACCGGCTTGCCGCGATCGGCGCGCTCAAGATACTGGGCGCCGACGAGGCCGAAGTGAAGTCGATGCGCACGCATCCCGACTTCCTGCGTCAGGGCGCGGCAGCGGCCTTGCTCGATCATGTCATCGAAACCGCACAAGCCCGTGGCGTGCGGCGGCTGAGCCTGGAAACCGGCCGCGGCCCCGCGTTCGAGCCCGCATTGGCAATGTATCGGCGGCGCGGTTTCGTCGATGGCGGACCTTTTTCGGACTATCAGCCGAACGACTTCAGCCAGTTCCTGCATCTGGCCTTGTGAACCGGATCGAGAGCGAAATTGAAGCGCAGATAGGGCATGGCCGCCGGCTCGATCCAATCGAGCGGCAAGGCGCGGATCGCGGCGCGCGCGGCATCGCTATTTCCGTCCGCGGCGGCAAAAACGGCGGGCAGGCCGTCGCGTCCGGGAATCCCGCCCGACCAGCTCCCCGGCACATATTCGATCCGCGTCGGCGCGACCCAGGCGTGATCCGCCAGCCATAATTCCCAGCCGAGTATCTCCACCCCATCCTCGTCGCACGCGTCGAGGAACCCCGAAATATCCTCCAGGCGAACGCCGAGTTCGCCGTTCATCGCGCGAAAACAACGCGCGTGGAGATCGGGGGCAAGCGAAGGGGGAAACACCATGACGATACCTCACGCGAATATTGCCGGGGCGCTGGCCGTCAGCCGGCCATCGCCTGTTTCAATCTGGTTTCCTGGATCGGCCGTCGCGCCGCTGTGCCGGCACGGGCGCGGAGCCTGGCGTGGACGGCCTCCGCTTCGCGCAGCAGACCCGGACTCGGCCACGCATGATGCGGGGATGCTGCGCGGAACAGGCAGGGATCAAGCGGTTCTTTGAGCTCCAGCCGCGCCGACACGGTTGCGGCCATCGCGTCGCCATCGCTCACCAGCGCGTCATAATCGACGAAGACCTGTTGCGCGGCCATGTTGGGAAGCGTGTTGAGCAGCGATCGATAGACCGCGATCCAGCTCTTCACCCAATAATCGATATGGTCGGGATCGTCAGCCTGCGTCGGTGCGCCCGGGAACAGGAAAGGCCGCCGGTCCGCGCCGAATTCGTGATGGCCGAGCCAGGTCATGAAGCGCGTGCGGAACGGATCCGCCTTGGCAAGCGCGCATGCGCTGCGATGCTGCGCGAGCAGGCTTGCCGCCTGCTGCACCGGATCGCGGAAGGGATGGACCAGTAGCGCATCGGGGAACGCCGCGAGCAAGGCTGGCAGGCGCAGTACGTTGTTGTTGTTCTTGGACAAATAACGCGGCCGATCGTAGCGGAGCTGCACGAGCCGCGCATAATCGGCGAAGGCCGCGATCGTGTCGCATTGCGGCATGACCGGCTGCAGCCCGTCGGGCGCGATATAATGCGCGCCTTCGTGATGCCGCCAGAACAGCTCCTCGATCGCCTCGGGCGTGTCGAGATCGTGGCTCAGGCCATCGCGATGCGCGCGCTCGCTACGCGCGATCTCCCGCTTGAGCGGCTTCGCCAGCTTCGCCCATAGGTTGGGCGCGAGCGGAAAGGGTAGGTCGCGATAGGTGAGCGCGGCGAACTCGCCTTGGGCATGAAGCGCGCGCACCAGGATGCTGGTGCCCGCGCGCGCCAGGCCGGCGACGAAGACGGGGGGTTCGGGCCGCCGGATATTGGCGGCCGCCTGATATTTCTCCGTCTCGAGCTCAAGCGTGATCGCTCGCACAACCGGCGTGCCGAGCGCGATCCGCTGCAACAGCCGTTCGCCCGGCGCCTCGCCCGTCGGAACCCGCGCGCGCCGCGCGCGACGGCGCACCAGCAGATAGAGCGTCGACAGAATCAGGAGCGCGGTGCGCGCGATGATGCTGGTCCACGCCTGACGCACGCCCGCCCTGCCGTCCGCGTCGATCGCGATCGCCAGCAGCAAGGGCCCGGCGATCAGCAGCAACCGCGCGAAGCTCGCGACCGAGCGCCGAAACAGCCTGACCGCCAGCAGCCGCAAGGCGCGCTCCTTCGTCCATTCCGACACCCCGCGCCGTGCGAGCAGCTTTCCGGCCCGCGCGCCCAGGTGCGCCAGGCCGGCGAAATCGCGCATCACCTCGACCCGGCGCAGCAGCTCGATCGAGGCCAGCGTCGCGCAGAGGAGGACCAGAAAGCCGGTCATTGGCGATCGTCGCTTTGTCCGCGCGGCACGAATTCGATCGGCAGCGCGCGATGGCTGCGCGACCGCCGCGCCAGCCGCTTCAGCGGATACCAGACCACCGAAATCAGCACGAGCAGCAGCGAGGCCACCACGCCGAGCGCGGCGCCGAGCGCGCCGACGCCAAGGCCCGGCCCCATATAAGCGAAGACGGGCGCGGGCGCGGTGACCGCGAAGAAGAAGGCCGCAATCCTTGTATGGCGGGGGGTCAGGCGCATCGGGCATTCTCCGCAGCTTGGATGGCGGCGCCATCCGTGGTGGGATCGAGGTAACGGCTCCAGCGCAGCTCGTAGCGGCGGCCGGCGGGGTCGGCGGCGATGAACATCCAGCGCACCGCGCCGCCGGGGGTGAGGCGCATCACGCGGCCGCGTTCGGTATCCTCGACGAACATATCGCCGTTCGCCATCGGCGTGGCGCGGCCCTGCGCGCGGGTTCGGATCCGCGTGCGCTCGGTGGCGCGTGCGAAAGGATAGGCCACGGCGCCGGTGCGGAAATCATAGACCGGCAGGCGATTGGTGCCGTCGACCTCCCCTTCGGGAGCCGCGAAGCGCCAGTGATTGTCGAACAAGGCGATGCGATGATCGTCGATCACGCTCACATCGTGCTGCATCGTCCAGGGCCCGAAATGATGCCACAGGATCCGTCCGTTCGATGGCCGGTAGAGCATCACCAGCGACATGTTGCGCAACGACAGGAACAGATCGCCCTTCTTCCAATAAGGGCCGTCGCCGGGCACCGGCTGGACGTCGTTCAGGTGAAAGGGATCGTCGGTATAAGGCCGGCCGCGCCACAGATAAGCGAACCCGTTGCGGTCGAGAATGGCCGCGATGCGGGTCAGGCCAAGCGGCTTGCCGTCGGCCGAGACATGCGCCAGCGCCTCGTCGTCGAACGCCGGATCGACGTTGGGCAAGGGCGAGACCGGATAGCGATAGACCGCCCACAGGCTGCCGTCGGGCGCGAGCTCGACGCTGTGGTGGAAGATGCCGTCCACCATCCACTTGAGGCGTCCGCACACATCCACCCGCGCCAACGGCGAACTGTCGTGGATCACCAGCCCGCCGTCGGCCATTAGCAGAGGATGCATCATCAGGTTGCGGTGAACGTTGCGGTCGCGCTGTAGGTCGATCAGCGCCGACTGGAAGGTCGATCGCGCGTTGATCGCGGCGATATCGGGCCGGTAACGGTGAACGATGCTGCCGTCCGACAAACGCAGGATCCGCACCTCGGGCCGGCCGGCGGCTTCGTCATAAGCGGTGAACAGCAGATAGCCGGGATCGGTGAAGGGCTGCGCCCGGTTGCGCCAGAAGCCACCGGGAATCGGGGCATGGTCGCCATTGTAGAAGCGCGACGAAAAACGATCCCCCCGCACCAGCCGGCTCAGCGTCTGCGGCACCGCTGCGAGGTCCACCGCGACCGCCCCGGCCCGTCCCGACCAGGACGGGTCGCGCACCAGAGCGCCGAACAGGATGGTGACGACGGTTCCCGCCAGGACCAGCAGCATCACGCCCCACATCGGCACATGCCGGCTGAGGAAGCGCTCCCACAGGCCGGGAGGCGGAAGCCGTTCGAGCCGCATCAGCTGCGCGGCCGCTCTGCCGGATTGGCGTTCGATCCCATGCCAGTCGCCCCAATGCCCTTTCTTGGACGCGCTGCGGTTGATCGGCGGCGCGCCAGGGGCCGCTTGCCGAGCCCTTTCCCCGCGCTGCCGGCGTGGACTGGACGCAGATCAAACGATGGGTTCCCGAAAACCCGTCGCTCGTTTCACCGCGGGAACGGGAATTTTGAATATTTGGAGCGAGCTTGGCACCGCTCGGCGAGAGCGCGAGATACGGCGGTCAAAAATGCAACTCGTCACCCTGAACTTGTTTCAGGGTCCATTTCGCGGCGAGGCCACTGCCTCCTGGTGGATGCTGAAACGAGTTCAGCATGACGGGGAAATAGAGCTGGGGGGCGGGCAGGAACCTAGCCCGCGACCTCTTCGACCAGCGCCATGGCATCTGCCACGTCGAGCTCGATCACCCACAGATCGGGATCGCCGCGTCGGCGCCGCGCGATATAGTCGCCGCGCTCATTGTCCGCCTCGGGCCCGGTCGGCGCCCAGCGATACTCGCCCTGCGCGTCGAGCCGCCGTTCGAGCAGCGGGCCCGGCACGCCACGTTCGGCAAGCTGGATCAATAAGGCGCCCGCGGTCGCGTCGCCCTTTGCGAGCACCATCCCGCTTCCGCCCGCATCCTGCGCACGGCGGATCAGGGCGGCGACGAGCAGCCCGGCGGCGAGCCGGGGTGCCATGTCAGGCGGCGTCGCGCGTGTCGGTATGCGCGAACAAGGCGTAGAGCGCATCGGGCGAACCCGCACCGCGCGCCTTGGCGACGAAATTGCGATCGCGCAGCTTGCGGCTGACGCGCGCAAGCGCCTTCAGATGCTCGACGCCCGCATCGGGCGGCGACAGCAGCAGGAACACCAGGTCGACCGGCATGCCGTCGATCGCCTGGAAGTCGATCGGCTGGGCGAGCTTCGCCACCAGGCCGACGACATGATCGAGCCCTTCCATCTTGCCGTGCGGAATCGCGACGCCGCCACCGAAGCCGGTCGAACCGAGCCGTTCGCGTTCGAGCAAGCGCTCGACGATGACGCGCGCATCCAGCCCCGTCTGGCTCGCCGCCGTGGCGGCGAGCTGTTGGAACAGGGCTTTCTTGTTGGGAACCGCGACGCCGGTCAAAGCCGCGTCGGGGCCGATAAGATCCGAAAGGTCGTCCATTTTCTCTACTGTTCCGTCGACAAAGATGGCTTTGCAGCCCGCGCCCAATTCAGGCGGCGCGCTGCGGTTCCACCCAGCCGATCGTGCCGTCGCCGCGCCGATACACCATATTGAACGCCCCGGTGCCGGAATTTTTGAATAACAGGGCGTTGGTATTGCGCAGGTCCAGCATCATCACCGCGTCCGACACGCTCGTTTCGGGCACGTCGACTCGCGTTTCAGCGATCACCGGGGGGTGTTCGCCATCCAGTTCCTCTTCCTCGGCCGCACCCTGGAAAACGGTGTAGCCCGCATCCGCCTCGATCTCTCCAGGCAGAGCCTGCGTCGAATAGCGGTCCTTCAGGCGACGCATGTAGCGCCGCAATTGCGTCTCGACCCGGTCGGCGGCCTGGTCGAAGGCGGGATGCGCCTCCCCACCCCGGCCCGACCCTTTGAGGATCACGCCCTGCATCACATGGGCGACGATGTCGCAGGTGAAGAAGCCGTGCGGTCCCGAGCCGAAGGTCACGTGCGCGGAGATTGAGCGTGAGAAATATTTCTCCGCCAGCGATTGCATCCGCTCATTCACATGGGTGCGAAGGGCATTGCCCGTATCCACCTGGTGACCGGAAACCCGGATATCCATCATGACATCTCCTTCTCGGCCTGTGCCGGAAAGCGGTGCCTAAAAGCGCCGCCCGCCGGCCGCGTCAACCCGCGGGGGAGCCAAGCTCCCACAACGGATCGACCAACTTCTGGATAAACGCTGCATGCCGCGCCAGTTCCGCCTCGCTTGCGGCATGTGGCCTTGGCGATCGGGCGACTCGCGGCGTCGCGCTCATCGACAGCATGGCGATATCGCCTGCTGCCTCGGCCACGATCTCCTCGGCCAGCATCAGTCCGATCTGGCGGCCACCGCACAATTCGACGTAGACCTGGGTCAAAAGCTCGGCGTCGAGCAAGGCGCCATGCTTGATCCGCTGGCTGCGATCCACGCCAAAGCGCGTGCACAGCGCGTCGAGGCTGTGCTTGGCGCCCGGGTGCCGCGTGCGCGCGATCGCAAGCGTATCGACCATGCGCGACATGCACACCGGCTCGAACCCGCAATTGGCGAGCTCCCAATTGAGGAAAGCGAAATCGAAATTGGCGTTGTGCGCGACCAAAGGCGCATCGCCCAGGAACTCGATCAGCTCGGCCACGATCTCGTGGAAGCAGGGTTTGTCCGAGAGAAATTTCTCGGACAGGCCATGCACCGCCTCCGCCTCGCTCGGCATGTTGCGCTGCGGATTGATATATTTGTGGAAGCTGCGCCCCGTCTCGCAGCGGTTGACGATCTCGACGCAGCCGATCTCGACCAGGCGATGGCCATCGTTCGGACTGAGGCCCGTTGTTTCGGTGTCGAACACGATTTCCCGCATAGGAAAACTCTATCTGCCTCTGTCGCTGCCCATGCAAGCCGCGATGATGCGGCGCACGGCTTCGCGCGTCTCGGCTTTGCTTCCGCCTGTCGGAATCACGAAGTCGGCGCGGCGTCTTTTGGCCGCATCGCCAAGCTGGAGATCGCGCACCTGATCCAGCCGCGACCAGCTCATGCCCGGCCGTCCGAGCACGCGATCTTTCTGCTTCCACGCCGGCGCGGAGACGACCGCGGTCAGATCGACCCGCCGCCAGCCGCCTTTCTCGAACAGCAAGGGCACGTCGACCACCACCAGGGGCTTAGCGCGGTGGCGGCGCAGGAAAGTCTGGCGCTTCTTCTCCACCTCGGGGTGGATCAGTTTTTCCAGCCGCCGCAGCGCGGGCCTGTCCCCCAGCACCGCCTGGCCGAGCGCGCTGCGGTCCACGCCCCCGGCGCCGGTCGTGCCGGGATGCAACGCCTCGATCGCGGCCAATAGGGATCCGCCCGGCCCCTGCATCCGCCGCACCTCGGCGTCCGCGTCGAACACGGGCACGCCTTCGCGGCGGAACATCGCCGCGACTGTGCTCTTGCCCATGCCGATCGATCCGGTGAGGCCAAGCACGATGCTCACGGGATCGGGCTCATGCGGTCATCCGCGCGCGCAATTCGGCATCGCTCGCCGCATCGGAGGGCGCGGCAACGCCGAAGAAATGCTCGAACGCGATTCGGCCCTGGCCGATCAGCATCGACAGCCCGTCGATCACCCGATGGCCGCGCTCCTTGGCCTCGGCGAGCAAAGGCGTGACCAGCGGCGCATAGACCGCGTCATAGACGATCGCGCCGGGCGGCACGTTCGAGAAATGGATCGGCAAGGGCGGCTGGCCGGTCATGCCGAGCGAGGTCGCATTGACCACCACGTCCAGCCGATCCCCCGGCTCGCCCCAGTCGAAATCGATCGGCTGCGCGAAGGTGTCGAGCGTGCAGATATGGACGAAGCCGGGATCGAATCCCGCGACGATCTCCGCCGCCTTGGCGACGTCACGCCCCGCCACGATCAAGGTGAAACCCTCGTCCCACAGCGCATGCGCGATCGCGCGTGCGGCCCCACCCGTCCCCAGGATCCGCGCGGTCCGCAGCAGATGCCGCCGGGCCAGCTCGGGCCGCAACGGTTCGAGGAAACCTGGCGCATCCGTATTATGCCCGACTAGCACCCCATCGCGCGGCACCACCGTATTGACCGCCCCGATCGCCTGCGCGACCGGATCGATCCGGTCGAGCAAAGCCATCACCGCCTGCTTGTGCGGGATCGTGATATTGCAGCCGCGCCAATCCGGGTCGGCCCGGCGGCTTTCGATATAGGAAGCAAGCTTGTCGGGACGAACATGCGTGCGCCGATACTCCGCCGCGATCCCCGCTTGCTCGAGCCAGAATCCATGCATCACCGGCGATTTGGAATGCGCGATCGGATCGCCGATCACCTCGGCATAAGGGAGGGTCACGTTTTCCTCCCCGTCACCCCAGGAGGGCCCCGGCAAAGTATTACTTTGCTGGGTACCCCGTAAGCTGGGGTCCATCTTCCAACCGTCGGGCCGGCGAGAAGCTTCAGAGATGGATGCCAGCTTTCGCTGGCATGACGACTAGCCGGGATCACGCCGCCAACTCCCCCCGCACCCGCAGCCAATCCAGCAGCGGCAGCAAAGGCAGTCCCAAAATCGTGAAATGATCCCCGTCGATCCGGCTGAACAATTGCGCGCCCAACCCCTCCAGCCGATAGCCGCCGACGCAGCCCCCGATCGCGGGCCATTCGGCGTCGAGATAGGAATCGAGGAAAGCATCGGAGAAAGGCCGCATCGTCAGCTTGGCGGTATCGACATGCCGCCAGATCGGTTCGCCACCCAGTGCCACCACCGCCGCGCTGGTCAATTTGTGGGTGGTGCCGCGCAGCGCCTGCAGCTGTGCCCGCGATTCTGCGCGCGATTCGGCCTTGTCGATCAGCGCCCCGTCCTCGGCCGCCACGGTCGAATCGCAGCCCAGCACCAACGCCGTCGGATGGCGGCGCGACACTTTCACCGCCTTCAGTTCGGCAAGCGCATCGGCGAGCCGTCGCCCGTCCGTGCCCTCGCCGATCATCGCCGCCTTGACCGATTCCTCGTCCACCCCGGCGGCTTCGGCAGTGAAATCGACCCCGGCCGCAGCGAGCATCGCCTTGCGCGACGCGGATTGCGAGGCGAGGATGATCATACCCCGGCCCCGATCTGTCCCTCACTCTCGGCCTTGCTTTCGCGCTCGCTGATCAGGTTGATGATCGCCGCCGCCGTCTCCTCGATCGAACGGCGGGTGACGTCGATCACCGGCCAGCCGCGATCCGCGAAGATGCGCCGTGCCGCCGCCAGTTCCTGCGCCACCGCATCCTGATCGACATAGGCGGTCTCGGGTGCCTGGTTCAGCGACAGCAGCCGGTTGCGGCGTATCTGGATCAGCCGGTCGGGGCTGGTGGTGAGGCCCACGATCAGCGGGTGCTTCACCTCGAACAATTGCCTGGGGGGCGGCGTCTCCAGCACCAGCGGGATGTTCGCAACCTTGTAGCCGCGATTGGCGAGATAGATGCTGGTCGGCGTCTTCGACGAGCGCGACACGCCCGCGAGCAATATATCCGCTTCCTCCCAATCCTCGGGCGCGATGCCGTCGTCATGCGCGATCGTGAACTGGATCGCGTCGACGCGCGCGAAATAGGCCGCGTCGAGCGCATGCTGGCGGCCGGGACGGGCTTTCTGTTCCTGGCCGAGCATCCGTTCGAGCGCCTCGAACACCGGATCGAGCGCCGCGACGTGCGGCAGCCCCGCCAGCCGGCAGCGTTGCTCGAGGCTGCGCCGCACGTCCGAATTGACCAAGGTGTAGATGATCAGGCCCGGCCGTTGCAGGATTTCGGACAGGACGCGATCGAGATGGCCTTCGGACCGAACCATCGGCCAGAAATGCTTGATCACCTCGACCCCGTCGAACTGCGCGACGCCCGCCTTGGCGATCACTTCGAGCGTTTCGCCGGTCGAATCCGACAGCAGATGCAGGTGCAGCCGCATCGCCTTACACCGTCACCCCGGCGAAAGCCGGGGTCTCAGGAGGTAGGAACGCTGACGTTGTCGCGTGAACTGCCTGAGATGCCGGCTTTCGCCGGCATGACGACAAGGGTTTGCGCATCGGTTCGGTCCGACTTTTCAAGGAAAATGCCTGTGGAAAACCATGGGGAGAGCGCTAGCGCAGGATCGTGGGCCAATCAAAGCGGTTCAAGCCACGCCCGACTTGCGAAATGGATCGACACGTCCATCCACAGGGGATTCAACCTATCCCCAGACCTGTGGATATCGGGAAAGACATGCGGGACTCGGCGGGATTCCGCGAGTCGGTTTGGTGTCAAGCTGTTGGCAAATCTGGCCGAGCCCAATAAACCCCGCTTCCCGGCGGCCTACTGACTCTCACAGAATCCTTTTAAACTCCTAGATTAGATAAAAGGATGCACGCCCTGTCGCTCAATCCCGATAAAAGTTCCGCTCCGGACGCACGCGAAAACGCGGATCGCCCCTTGCTTTCCGTGCTCCGGGGCGAGCGGCGCGATGCGCCGCCGGTTTGGCTCATGCGCCAGGCCGGGCGCTACCTTCCCGAATATCGCGCGCTCCGGGAACAGAAAGGCGGCTTTCTCGAACTCTGCTACGATCCCGCCGCCGCGGCCGAGATCACGCTCCAGCCGATCCGCCGTTTCGGCTTCGATGGCGCGATTCTGTTTTCGGACATCCTGGTCATTCCCCAGGCCTTGGGCCAAGAGCTCTGGTTCGAGACGGGCGAGGGGCCGCGCCTGGCACCGCCTCTGCTCGATGGCGATTTCAGCATGCTCGCCCCTGATCCGGCCAGGCTGGATCCGATTTACGAGACCGTACGCCGCGTGGTTGCCGATCTTCCGCCCGGCACGACCATGCTCGGCTTCGCGGGAAGCCCGTGGACGGTCGCGACCTATATGGTGGCGGGAGAGGGCACCAAGGATCAGAATCCCGCTAGGCGGCTGGCTTATCGCGATTCCGGGGCCTTCCAGGCGCTGATCGACGCCATCGTCGCCGCCACGGTCGATTATCTGGTCGGCCAGATCGACGCGGGCGTGCAGGCGGTGCAATTGTTCGACAGCTGGGCGGGCAGCCTCGCGTCGGACGAGTTCCTGCGCTGGGTGGTCGCTCCCAACCGCGCCATCGTCGATCGGCTCCGCGCGCGCCGGCCCGACACACCGATCATCGGTTTTCCGAAGGGAATCGGCGAGAAACTCCCTATCTACGCTCGCGAAACCGGCGTCGACGCGATCGGAATCGACGAAACGATCGACCCGGTCTGGGCGCACGAAAACCTGCCCAGGCATTTGCCCGTGCAGGGAAATCTCGATCCGCTTGCCCTGATCGCGGGCGGCGCTGCGCTCGAAAATGCGGTGAACCGAATCCGCGACGCCTTCTCAAAGCGCCCGCATATCTTCAATCTGGGTCATGGCATCCTGCCGGACACGCCGGTGGTGCATGTCGAGCAACTGCTGGCTATGATCCGCCCATGACCTTGCCCAGCCTGGGATATATCCTCGATTTGACCTACCTCTGGATCAAGGCTGCCCACATCATCTTCGTGATCTTCTGGATCTCGGGGCTGTTCCTGCTGCCGCGTTATTACGTCTACCATCAGGAATCGACGCCCGGCAGCCAGGAGGAAAGGCGCTGGATCGATCGCGAGCGCAAGCTCCGCAACATCATCATCACGCCATCGATGATCCTGGTCTGGATCGCCGGCCTCACGCTCGCCACGGTCGGCCATTGGTGGAGCAGCGGCTGGCTGATGGCGAAATTCGCGATCGTGATCGGCCTGTCCGCCTATCACGGCTACATGATCCGCTACGGCAAGAAGCTGGCGCGCGGCGAGCGCCCCGTATCGGGCCGCGCGCTGCGCATCATGAACGAGGTGCCCGGCATCGCGGTCGCGGCGATCGTGATCCTGGTGGTGCTTAAGCCCTTCTGATTTCGCTCGACATTGGCGCGACGTGCGTCACGCTGGCGCGATGGATGCTCTGTTCCTTCTGCCCGGCGCCTGTCCGCACGATCCCGGCGTCGAGAGCTGGTTTGCGCAAGCCGATCCGCTGCGCGCACTGGTCGAGCCCTGGTTCGCGGCGTTGCGCGGCTGCGGCGACGACGTGACCGAGATCCTGCACGACGGCAATCCGACCGCCTGCGTCGACGATGCCGCCTTCACCTATGTCGCGGCTTATTCGGCCCATGCCGCGATCGGTTTCTTCCATGGCGCGGCGTTGCCGGACCCGCACGGTCTGCTGGAGGGCGGCGGGAAGCGCATGCGCCATGTCAAATTGCGCTGGGAACGGGCGCCCGATTCCGCCGCGCTGCAGGCGCTGATCGCCGCCGCCTATCGCGACATTCGGGCACGTCTGGTGGCCGGCGGACTCGATTGATCTTGAAGCGGGGGCATTTCGGCACCATCTCCCGCTTGACGATGGCCGCGGTCGCTTTTACCGCTTGGCCCTGACGGGACCGCATTCCTTGCGGGCACCCGAATCTCCATCCAGCACCTGAACAGTCGCTTTCCTCGCGCCGTTCCTCCCCCAAAACACACCCGGAAACGCCCTAAATGCACCTCAAGGACCTCAAGAAGAAAACCCCCGCCGAGCTCGTTGCCATGGCCGAAGAGCGCGGCGTCGAGGGCGCGTCGACGATGCGCAAGCAGGACCTGATGTTCGGAATCCTCAAGGCCGAGGCCGAGGAAGGCGAGCAGATCATGGGCATGGGCACGATCGAGGTGCTGCCCGACGGTTTCGGCTTCCTCCGCTCGCCCGAGGCGAATTTCCTCGCCGGGCCCGATGACATCTACGTCAGCCCCAACCAGGTCCGTAAGTTCGGCCTGCGCACCGGCGACACGGTCGAGGGCGAGATTCGCGATCCCAAGGATGGCGAGCGCTATTTCGCTTTGACCAAGCTGGTCCAGGTCAATTTCGACGATCCCGCGGTCGTCCGCCACCGCGTCAATTTCGACAACCTGACCCCGCTATACCCCGAGCAGAAACTGACGCTCGATCCCGCCGACCCGACCGTCAAGGACAAGTCGGCGCGCGTGATCGATCTCATCTCGCCGCAGGGCAAGGGCCAACGTACCCTGATCGTGGCGCCGCCGCGCGTCGGCAAGACGGTGATGCTCCAGAACATGGCGCGCGCGATCACCGACAACCATCCCGAAGTCTTCCTGATCGTGCTGCTGATCGACGAGCGGCCCGAGGAAGTGACCGATATGCAGCGTTCGGTGAAGGGCGAGGTCGTCTCCTCGACCTTCGACGAGCCCGCGACGCGTCACGTCCAGGTCGCCGAAATGGTGATCGAGAAGGCCAAGCGCCTGGTCGAGCACAAGAAGGACGTCGTGATCCTGCTCGATTCGATCACGCGTCTCGGCCGCGCCTACAACACCGTCGTGCCGTCGTCGGGCAAGGTTCTGACCGGCGGTGTCGACGCCAACGCCTTGCAGCGCCCGAAGCGCTTCTTCGGCGCGGCGCGCAACATCGAGGAGGGCGGCTCGCTCTCGATCATCGCCACCGCCTTGATCGATACCGGCAGCCGCATGGACGAAGTGATCTTCGAAGAATTCAAGGGCACCGGCAATTCGGAAATCGTGCTCGACCGCAAGGTCGCGGACAAGCGCATCTTCCCGGCGATGGATGTCGGCAAGTCCGGCACCCGCAAGGAAGAGCTGCTGCTCGACAAGGGCAAGCTCAGCAAGATGTGGGTGCTGCGCCGCATCCTCATGCAGATGGGTACGACCGACGCGATGGAGTTCCTGCTCGACAAGATGAAGGACTCGAAGACCAACGAGGACTTCTTCGATTCGATGAACCAGTAATTGGTCATCCAGCACGCCATCCTGCGGATTCGCCAAGGCGTCTCGGACGGATTCGAGGCGGCCCTGCGCGACGCGGTCCCCCTGATCGCGCAATCGCCCGGCTTCCGCGGGATCGAGGTGCGCCCGGCAAGCGAGACTCCGGGATTCTACCTGCTGCGCGTCTTCTGGGACGACATTTCCTGCCATCGCGACGGTTTTCAGAAATCGGAACGATATCAGCAGGTCCGCGCGATGCTGCTGCCTTTTTATGAGCCGTGGCCGGACGTCAGCTATTTCGGCGAGCCGATCATCGACACCGGTATAAACGCCGCATAAAGATCGCCGCCATGACCGAGCTCTGGCAGCATATCATCGCCGATTTCTCCAATCTGGGATCGCCCGCGGCCTTGTCCGCCTTCGTCCAGGTACTGATGATCGACGTCATGCTGGCGGGCGACAATGCGATCGTCGTCGGCGCGATCGCCGCAGGCCTCACGCCCGCCCAGCGCAAGAAGGTGATCATGATCGGCATCATCGCCGCGCTGGTCCTGCGCATCGTCTTCGCGCTCGCCATCACCCAATTGCTCCAGATCGTGGGCCTGACCTTCGCCGGCGGGCTTTTGCTGCTGTGGGTCGCGTGGAAGATGTGGCGCGAATTGCGCAGCGGCCATGACGGCCACGATGCCGACGGTTTGAAGCCCGCCAAGAGCTTCGCCGCCGCCGCCTGGGCGGTCGCGATCGCCGACGTCTCGATGAGCCTCGACAATGTGCTCGCGGTCGCGGGCGCGGCGCATGCGCATCCCGGTATCCTGATCATCGGCCTGATATTGTCGGTGGTGCTGATGGGCGTGGCGGCAAACCTGCTCGCGCGCGTGATCGGCCGCTATCGCTGGATCGCCTATGTCGGCCTGGCGGTGATCCTCTTCGTCTCGCTCAAGATGATCTACGAAGGCTGGATCAACGAGAAAGTCGGCGTGATCACATTGTTTACGTAGTCACGGGTCTAAGGGGTCCATGGCATCATGAAATTCGAGATGTGTTAGGGGGACCCATTTCAGCACTTGGCCGATCAATTCCGAACGGCTAGCCGCGCTCCATTCTTCGCCAATGATATCGCCGGTGTCGGCTTCCAAAAGATGGCCTGACCAGCGATCGCTGCAATTTGACTTGATCTCGAACATGACCACGACACTACCCCTTGGGTAACCATGTAGTCCGAGGCACTATAGGTTGATTATGGCTGTTGATCTCTTGAAGTTTTTTAAACTTCTGCGCAAAACTCAAATATATGGAACCACTGTATAAAGCAGCTGAGGTTAGTAGGTTGGCGGGTTTCGCCAAACCCTGGATGCTCGGACACCTTGAACGGGAATCCATTTTTGTCAGGACGTATGCTGAAGAACGTCAACATGGGAACGTTCGAAAATACACCTTTATGGATCTATTGATCCTGAGAGCGATAAATAGGATGCTCTCGTTGGGTATGCGTCCGGCTCGAATTAAATCTGTGGTAGCAAAGCTAGCAGAGGCTAAGGGTTTCTCTCACAATAGGGAAGCCATGGAACTTCTCGTTCAAACCTTAGGTGTAAAGTTATTTGTTACTAAGGATGATGCGCACCTTATTACTACAGACGATGACATATTGTCTTTGACAAGGAAGGGTCAGCTTGCCTTCGCCTTCATGGTGGATTTGAAAGAATCCATCGGTGAGGTGGTACATATCGCGCGGGCATACGAGGCGAAGAGGATTGGCAATCTAAAAATCGATGTGCCCATGTTGGAAGGCATGTGCAACGCAGCGGGCATCTAACTGCCAGGTAGCTACCGTAGATATTCTGCGAAGAATTCCTCGGTCCGCCGGTCCGCCAGCTCTGCCGCTTCCGCGTTACGCCTCTTGCCGGAGGTCGCGGCAAATCCATGCCCCGCGCCCGCATAATCATGGATCGTCACGCGCGGATTCCCGCCTAGCGCCAACCGCACCTTGTTCCGGATTTCGACGGGTATGGACGGATCCGTCTCGCCGTAATGCAGCAGCAGAGGCCGCGCGATCGCATGTGCCTCGCCCAGATGATCCACGATCTGGCGGCCATAATAGCCGACGCTCGCGTCCGCGTCGGTGCGCGTCGCGGCGAGATAGGCGACGCTGCCGCCCGCGCAGAAACCGACTACGCCGACCTTCGCCACGCCCTGCGCCCGCGCGTGGCGGATCGCGGCTTCGACATCGCGCGCCGACGCGTCGAGATCGAACTGCGACCGGATCGCCATCGCATGATCCAGCTCTTCTTTCACGTCGGGATCGGCTTCGTAGCGTGGGGCGAAGCGCCAGAACATGTCGGGCGCGATCGCCAGATAGCCTTTGGCAGCCCAATCGTCCGCCTTGCCGCGGATACCCGGATTCACCCCGAATATCTCCTGGATCACGATGATTGCCGCCTTGGGCGCGCCATCGGGGTGCGCCTGCCAGGCCGCGAACCGGCCCTCGCCGTCGATCGCATCGAGCTCTATCCATTCACCCATGAATCTGCCCCTTTCTCCCGCAGCATGGACGCTTGTCTTTCCATGCTTTACCAGCGCGCACAGGGGAACGAACAACAGGGGAAAAGGCAGCCGATGAACATCACCATGAACATCGATTGCACGCCCGAAGAGGCACGCCGCTTCATGGGCCTGCCCGACATGGCCCCGCTCCACGACCTCTATCTCGACAAGATGAAGGAGGCGATGACCAGCGGCATCACCCCCGACATGATGGAGAATATGATGCGGTCATGGGGGCCGATGGGCGAGATGGGCATGAATGCCTGGCGCCAGATGCTCGAACAGATGACGGGCAGCAGCACCCCTCCCAAATCCTGATATGCGCGCGGAATCGCGCGACACGATCTTTGCTCTGTCGAGCGGCGCCTTGCCCGCCGGCATCGCCGTGGTGCGTGTCAGCGGTCCGAATGCGGGGCAGGCGCTGGAAAGGCTTGCCGGAAGCCGGCCGGAACCGCGCCGCGCGGTCAGCGCGACCTTGCGTTGGCAGGGCGAGATGCTCGACCGGGCTCTTATCCTGTGGCTGCCGGGCTCGGGCACCGCGACCGGCGAGGATATCGCCGAATTCCATCTCCACGGCGGCCGCGCGGTTGTCGCCTCGGTTCTGGACGCGCTTGGCGCCCAACCGGGCCTGCGCCTCGCCGAACCCGGAGAATTCACCCGCAGGGCCTTCTCCAACGGCAAACTCGACCTAGCCCAGGCTGAGGGGCTGGCCGACCTTCTCGCCGCCGAGACCGAGGCGCAACGGCGTCAGGCGCTGCGTCAGGCGGAGGGAGGCTTGGGCAAGCTGGTCGGCGGCTGGCGTGTTCGCCTGCTTAGCCTTGCCGCTCGGGTCGAGGCGGGAATCGAATTCGCCGAGGATGAGGATGACGTGCCCGAACTCGCGCCGGCCGAGCTTGCCGGGATCGGGGAATTGGCGACGGACATGGCCGCGACACTCGCCCAACCGCCCGCCGAACGCCTCCGCGATGGCGTCCGGATCGTGGTCGCGGGTCCCACCAACGCAGGTAAATCAAGCCTTATCAACGTCTTAGCTGGTCGCGAAGCGGCGATTGCCTCGCCCGTGGCGGGCACGACGCGCGATCTGATCGAAATTCCGGTGGGAATTGCGGGCATGCCCTGCCTGCTGATCGACAGCGCAGGCCTGCGCGAGGCGGGCGGCCATATCGAGCAAATCGGCATGGCCCGCGCGCGCGCCGCGATCGACAGCGCCGATCTGATCCTCTGGCTCGGACCGGCCGCCGAAGCCCCCGACCGCGACCGCGCGATCCTCGTCCGCACCAAGGCCGACCTCGGCAAGGCAGGCGGCGAGGAAGATGTCGCCACCTCGACCGTCACGGGGGAGGGGATCGATCGGCTCCGCGCCCTGCTGGAAGCGCGCGTCCGTACCCTGCTTCCGCCCGCCGACGCGATCGCGCTCAACGCACGTCATCGCGAACGGATCGGCGAGGCGATGGCGGAATTGCATGCCGCCGAAAGCCAGCAGGACATCCTCTTCATCGCCGAACATCTCCGCCAGGCGCGGGTCGCGCTCGACCGCATCACCGGGCGCGCCGGTGTCGAAGAGATGCTCGATGCGTTGTTCGGGCGATTCTGCGTCGGGAAGTGAATTGTTCCACGTGGAACATTTGACTCTCCGCGCCGCCTGATCATAGCGGGGCGCCATGCGCGATTTTGATGTCATCGTGATCGGCGGCGGCCATGCCGGCTGCGAGGCGGCTGCTGCCGCGGCGCGCCGTGGCGCGCGCGTCGCGCTGGTGACGATGGACCCGAACCAGATCGGCGCCATGTCGTGCAATCCCGCGATCGGCGGCGTCGGCAAGGGCCATCTCGTTCGCGAGCTCGATGTGTTCGACGGCCTGATGGCGCGCGCGGCCGATGCCGCCGCAATCCATCATCGCATGCTCAATCGCAGCAAGGGATCGGCCGTCCATGGCCCGCGCGTCCAGGCCGACCGAAAGCGCTTTCGTGCCGCTACGCAGCGCTTGATCGCCGCGACGCCAAATCTGGAGGTGGTCGCCGGATCCGCCGACGCGCTCCACTTGGAGCAGGGCAAGGTTGCCGGCATTCGCCTCGGTGACGGAACGCGGCTCACGGCACGCGCGGTGATCCTCGCGACCGGCACGTTCCTCGGCGGCAAACTCCATTGCGGCATGGAACAGAGCGTCGGCGGTCGGACGGGGGAGGGCGCTGCTATCCCGCTCGCCGTGCAGCTTCGCGAGCTGGCCTTGCCGATGGGGCGGCTCAAGACGGGCACGCCGCCGCGGCTCGACGGCCGTACGATCGACTGGGCGGCGCTCGAAAGCCAGCCGTCGGACGAGATTTCCTGGACCTTTTCCGCGCGCACCGGCGCGCGTGTTTTACCGCAGCTCGCATGCGCGTTGACGCGCACCACCCAGGCGACGCACGACGCGATTCGCGCGAGCCTCGACCGCTCGCCCTTGTTCAGCGGCGCGATCGAAGGCACCGGGCCGCGTTATTGTCCGTCAGTCGAAGACAAAGTCGTCCGCTTCGGCGACCGCGACGGGCATCAGATCTTTCTCGAACCCGAAGGGCTCGACGATCCGCTCGTCTATCCCAACGGTATCTCCACCTCGCTGCCGCTCGACGTGCAGGAGCGGATGATCGCGACCATCCCCGGCCTGGAGGCGGCAAAGATCGTTCAGGCCGGTTACGCGGTCGAATATGATTATATCGATCCGCGCGCCTTGAGCACCACGCTCGAACTGCGGGCTATTCCCGGTCTCTATTGCGCGGGCCAGATCAACGGCACGACCGGTTATGAGGAAGCGGGCGCGCAGGGGCTGGTCGCGGGTCTTAACGCCGCGGCTTATTCTTGCGATCTCGACGCCGTCCTGTTCGACCGCGCCGATTCCTATATCGGCGTGATGGTCGACGACCTCACCTTGCAGGGCGTGACCGAACCCTATCGCATGCTCACCGCACGCGCCGAATATCGCCTGCGCCTGCGCGCGGACAATGCCGCGACCCGGCTCGGCGCCGCCGCGATTGCCAGCGGCGCGATAGGGGAGGAGCGCCGTGCGCTGATCGAAACCCGCCACGCGCAACTGGCCGATGTCCACGGCTTGCTTGAGCGCCGTGTCTCCGGGGTGACGATGGCCGACCGGGTCCGCCAGGGCGAGGATGTCGCGGCGGAGGCAATGTTTCACGTGAAACATGCGCCCGAAGACGTGATCGCCGAGGCGCTCGATGACGCGCGCTACGCACCCTATCTCGAACGTCAGCGCGCCGAAGTCGCCCGCCTCAAGGCCGAGGCGAATACCGCGCTCGATCGCATTGCCAGCTATCGGGCGATCGGCGGGCTCTCCAATGAAATGGTCGAACGGTTCGAGGCGGCCCGCCCGGCCGATCTCGCCGCGGCCTCGCGGATTCGCGGGATCACCCCCGCCGCGCTTGCCGCGATCCTCGTCGCTGCCCAGCGCCGCGCCGCATGACCGAGGAAGAGGCGCGCGCTTGGCTCGCGGCGCGCGATGTTTCACGTGAAACATTCGACCGGATCGAGGCTTTCCTCGCTTTTCTCCGCGACGAAGCTACCCGCCAGAACCTGATCGCCGCCTCCACGCTCGATGCGGTCTGGGGGCGGCATGTCGTCGATTCCGCCCAATTGATGGAGCACGCAGGCCCCTGGCAGGACTGGCTCGATCTTGGATCGGGCGCGGGCTTCCCAGGCCTGATCGTCGCGATCCTCGGGCAGGGCAGGGTGACCCTGATCGAATCGCGCGCCAAGCGCATCGCCTTCCTGCAACAGGCCACGCGAATCGCGGGGGTCGCCGATCGGGTGGAGGTTGTCGGCAACCGGGTCGAGACCGCACCCAGGCGCCGCTATGACGTGATCAGCGCGCGCGCCTTCGCCCCTCTGCCCAAATTGCTCGACCTCGCTCTGCCATTTACAGACAAGTTCACACGTTTCGTGCTTCCGAAGGGCAGAAGTGCCGCCGAGGAACTGGCAGCCGCGCGGGGATCATGGCAGGGTGATTTCCGGCTCGTTCCGAGCGTTACCGATTCCGAGGCGGCGATCATCGTCGCAGACGGCGTCACCCCGGGGAAGAAGAGACGATGATTCGCATCGCCATTGCCAATCAAAAGGGCGGCGTCGGCAAGACGACCACCGCGATCAACCTGGCGACCGCGCTTGCCGCGACCGGGTTTCGCGTCCTGCTGATCGACTTCGATCCGCAAGGCAATGCCTCGACCGGCCTGGGGGTGGAGCGTTCGGCGCGCGACAAATCGATCTACAAGGTCATCATCGGCGATTGCGATCTGTCCGATGCGGTCATCGCCACCCGCGTGCCGCGGCTCGATGTGGTCGCCGCGACGCAGGATCTGGCCGCGGCCGAGGTCGAGCTGACCGATCTGCCCGATCGCACCGAACGGCTCGACAAGGCGCTCGCCGGGCTCGAAGGGCGTTGGGATGTCTGCCTGATCGATTGCCCGCCCTCGCTCGGCCTGCTCACGATCAACGCGCTGGTTGCCGCACGCAGCCTGCTGGTTCCGCTCCAGTGCGAATTCTTCGCGCTCGAAGGGATGAGCCAGCTCCTGCAGACGGTCGAACGCGTCCGCGCCCGCTTCAATTCGGAACTTGAGATCCTCGGCATTGCGCTCACCATGTATGATCGCCGCAACCGCCTGTCCGAGCAGGTGGCGGACGATGTCCGCGCGGTGGTGGGCGATCTGGTGTTCAAGACCGCGATCCCGCGCAACGTGCGCCTGTCCGAAGCGCCGAGCCACGGTCTGCCCGCCTTGGTCTACGATCATCGCTGCCCCGGCTCGGAAGCCTATATCGCGCTCGCCCGCGAGCTGATCGGCCGTTTGCCCATGCCGGCAGCGGCCGCGTGAATTTGGAAGGACAAGGATGAGCGAAGTCAAACGCGGGCTCGGGCGCGGCCTGTCCTCCCTGCTGGGCGAGGTCGCACGCGAGCAGCCGATCGCGGGAGAGGCGCCCCGCTCGGCGGGCGTGCAGATGCTGCCCGTGGCGCAGATCGTCCCCAACCCCGATCAGCCGCGCCGTCATTTCGACGAGGAGGCACTGAACGAGCTCGCCGCTTCGCTCACCCAGCGCGGGCTGATCCAGCCGATCGTGGTCCGCCCGCGCGACCATGGCTTTTACGAGATCGTCGCGGGCGAACGCCGCTGGCGCGCGGCGCAGAAGGCGCGGCTGCACGAAGTGCCCGTGCTGGTGCGCAAGCTCGAGGATTCCGAAACGCTCGAGCTTGCGATCATCGAGAACATCCAGCGCCAGGATCTCAACGCGATCGAAGAAGCAGCGTCTTATCAAAGACTTGCAAGCGAATACGGGCATAAGCAAGAGACGATCGCCAAGCTCGTCGGCAAATCGCGCAGCCATATCGCCAACCTGCTGCGCCTGCTCGACCTGCCGGTCAGCGTCCGGCAGGCGGTGGTCGACGGCAAGCTCAGCATGGGCCATGCCCGCGCTTTGATCGGGGCGGCCGATCCGGCGGCGCTGGCGGAAGAGGTGATCCGCCGCGGCCTGTCGGTGCGCGAGACCGAGGCACTGGCCAAGGGCGGCAAGGCGAAAAAGCCGGCCGAAGCGCGCAGCGCAACGTCCGAGCCCAATGCCGACGTCGCCATGCTCGAACGCCAGCTGCGCGACCAACTCGGCCTCAAGGTCGGCATCGCCTACGGCGCCAAGGGCGGCACCGTGACGATCAACTACGCCACGCTCGACCAGCTCGACATGGTCTGCCAGCGGCTGAGCGGCGAACGGATCTGATCTGCCGCCACCTTCACGTCATGCCAGCGAAAGCTGGCATCCATCTCCCTCCGCTGCATTGGGCGGGCCACTCAGGAGATGGACCCCAGCTTTCGCTGGGGTGACGGTATTTAAGACGAAGCCGCTGCCTTCTTCCGCTTGGCCACATCCGCACGCCAGCCGCGCGTGCGCAGCCACATGATAATGCCCGTGACGCCCAGGATCGCCGGGGCGAGCCCGCCCAGGAAGATGATAATCTGCCAGGCGATCCCCATGCCGGTCCCGTCATGGAGCCGCCGATAGAAAGGCCGCACGCGATCCCGCTGTCCGTCCGTATCGCGCGTGGCAACCCCGGTCGCGTCATCCACCTCAATCGTACGTCCCCGGCCCGCCGCGATCGTCCAGCTCGGCACCTTGTCCGTCGGCCACGTCACGGTGACCTTGCCCTCGGTGCCGGCGGCGGCGATCGCCTGGTCGATCGTCAGATGCGTGGCGCTGAGCGGCGTCTGCACCATCCGCGTCATGCTGTTGGTGGTACGTCCCATCATCTGTGGCCAGGCGATAATCACCCCAGTCAGCGACAGGATCGCGAGCGGCAAGGCGATCCAGAAGCCCACCAGATGGTGTAGATTGCCGTCGAGCGCGGGCTGGCGCTTCCAGCGGAAACCGCGCGTCACGCTGCCGCTTACGGGCCACCACAGCCAGAGTCCCGTCAGCGAGGAGAGCAGCATCGCCATGCCCAGCCAGCCGACGATCGCGCGGCCCGGGCCCGGAATCTGCAGGCTGCCATGGAAGATATGCGCCCAGCGCAGCACCGGCGCGATCGTCAGCCCGCTGTCGATCAGGCGGCCACTGGCGGGATCGACCCACACGCCCAGCCGCAACGCCGGCCCGCGCATCCGGCTCGGCTTGGGCGGGGTCGCGGTCACCATCACCGGCCCTTCGCCGATCCGTACGCTGACGATCCGGCTCTCGGCGGGCAAAGCCCTCCGCGCGGTCGCGACATAGGCCGAGGCGGGGAGGACGGCCGGGCCCGACGCGGCATAATGCGTGGGCTCCAGCATCCGGTCGAGCGGCTCGTCCCACACCAGCAGGGATCCGGTGATCGACAACGGAATCAGGATGATCGCGAGCAGGAGGCCGACCCATTTGTGGATCTGGAACCAGGCGTTGCGCAACTGAACCTTGGTCATGATGTCCTTAGAGTTCCGCCCAGCGGCGCAGCAGATTGTGATAGAGGCCGGTCAGGCGGATCAGCGCAGGCGCGTCCGGCCCGGCGGCCTGGGTCAGCTCCTGGATCGATCGGTCGAGATCGAACAGCATCGCGCGCGCCGCGGCGTCGCGGACCATCGACTGGATCCAGAAGAAGCTCGCAATCCGCTCCCCGCGTGTCACGGGCGTGACGTGATGCACGGTCGAGGCCGGGTAGAGCACCATGTCGCCCGCCGCCAGCTTGACCGGCGCCTGGCCCTCGGCGACCAGTTCGCCGCCCTCATATTCGCTCGGATCGCTCAGGAAGAGCGTGGCGGAGAGGTCGCTGCGAATGCGGAAGTCGCTGCCGGCGCGGATCCGGACCGCGCTGTCGACATGATCGCCGAACCCTTCCCCCATGCCGTACCGGTTGAACAAAGGCGGATAGACCTTGAGCGGCAGCGCGGCCGCCACGAACAAGGGCGAGGCGGCAAGCGCGTCGAGGATGATATCGCCCAGCGCCTTCGCCTCCGGGGCGCCCTCAGCCAACTGCCGGTTGCGCTTGGCCCGCGCCGACTGATGCCCCGATGTCGCATTGCCATCGATCCAGTCAGCCGCTTCAAGCCGCGCGCGCATCGTCCCGAGCTGCTCGGCACTCAGCACATCGCGAATGACGATCATCATCAAATCCTCCCCGAGCTTGCTCGGGGAGGGGGACCGCCGGCAAAGCCGGTGGTGGAGGGGAAATCCCCCCGCGACCGGAAATAATCGATCATCTGCCCCCGGAAGCGCGCATTGCCATTCTCCCAGGCGAGCCCCATCCAGCGCAAAGCCGCGTCGGTCTGCCCGCGCATCGCCAGCATCCGGCCATGGTTGAACTGACCCCGGAAATCGCCGCCCTCGGCCGCGATGGTATAATGCCGCGCCGCCTCGTCCAGATCGCGTGGCACCACCCAGCCATCCTCGTGGAAGCTGCCGACGAAATTATGCGCCTTGGCATTGCCCTCGGCGGCGGCTTCCTCGAACAAAGCCAGCGCGGCGGCCTTGTCCTCGGCCACGCCTTCGCCCAGCGCGAGCAGGGTTGCATAATTATATTTGGCCCAGGTCAGCCCGCGCCCCGCCGCTTGCCGAAACCAGGCAGCGGCCTTGGCCTTGTCCTTGGCCGTGCCCCAGCCGAGATCGTAACAGCGTCCGACCATATTCGCCGCTTCGAGATGGCCGGCACGAGCCGCGCGCTCGAACCAGGCGAAGGCCTCGGCGGCATCGCGCTTTACCCCATCGCCATCGAGCAGCATCTGGCCAAGCCTTGCCTGCGCCTCGGCCGATCCCGCCTCCGCCGCCGCGCGCACGAACGCGGCCACCTCCGCGCGCGGCCCCGACAGGCGGCGCGCTAGTTCCTCCGGAGACAGCGCGTTGAGGGTGCGCATTGCCACCTCCGTTCGCCCCGAGCGAAGTCGAGGGGCATCGCCGAGCGGAGCCGAGGCGTTCTCGCTACGCTCGAACATGTGTCTCGACTTCGCTCGACACGAACGGCTGGGCAACTTCCCCCATCAATACTCGAAGCTCAAAGTACCGAACACCGTCCGCCCCGGCGCGATCGTGGCATAATGGCTGGTATAAGCCTGGCTGAAATAACGCTTGTCGGTCAGGTTCTGCGCGTTGACGCTGAGCTCGACATGCGGGCTCAGCTTATAGGCCGCGCGCGCATCGAACCGCCAGTAAGCGGGGATCGCCCGCGCCAGCACGGTCGTCGCCGGATTGACCGTCACCACGCCGGCGGCATTCTGCGTGGCGGTGCGATTGTCCGCATAACCGCCATAGACGCGGCTGGTGTAGAAGGCGCCGCCGCCGATCGTCAGCCCATGCGTCTCATAGGTCGACCAGGCGGTGAAGCTGTTCTTGGCGGTCTGCGGGAATTGCCTGCCATTATTGACCGACGGGACATAGACCGTCTTGGCTGCCTGTCCCGGCACCGCCGCCGCCGCCGCGGTCAGTGCGGTCATGCCGGCTTCGCGGATCCTGGCGTCGAGATAGGAATAGCCGCCGAACAGCGTCCAGCCCGTGGCGATCTTGCCGTTGAAGCCCAGCTCGAATCCGGTGACGCGCTTCTCGCCGACGAAGGCGACCGTGTTGGTGTCGATCTGGACGCGGCTATTCTTGCTTTCGGTCCGGAACACCGCGCCCGTCAGCAGCAATTTGCCCGCGAACAGCGCCGCCTTCACCCCGCCTTCGATCGACCGCGTCCGCTCGGGCTTCAACTGGTCGAGGATCGGCGTGACCGTAGTGCCGAGCGCATTCTGCTCCTGGCCCTCGCCCAGCAGGCTGTTGGGCGGCGTGACCGAGGTCGCGTAGGAAACATACAGGCTGGTGTCGTGGCTCGGCTTGGCCACCAGCCCCGCCTGCCAGCTCCAATATGTGTCGGTGCGCTTGAGGTCGATCACCGGCGCGGTGATGCTGGCCTGCGCCGGGCGCACGTCGGAGGTGAAGTCGTCGTAGCGCACGCCCAGATCGGCGATCAGCCATTCGTCATACGTGACCGAGTCGAAGATATAGCCCGCACGCGTGACGCCCTTATTGTCGATATTCATCCAACCGGGCGACCGCGTGGCCGGGGTCTGCACGTTCGACGTGTCGCTCGCATAATTGACCCACGGGTCGTTCGGGTTCGGATCGGCCAGCGGCGCGCAATAATGAAGCGCGACCGTATTCGTGTTGCAGCGCGGACTGATCGTCGATCCCGTCGCAAGGATATAGGTGCCGCGGCTCGCATCCTCGGTCGAAAATTCCAGGCCGGCCGAAACGCTGTGCTGCAGTACGCCCGTATCGAACTTGGCGCTGAGGTCGAGCTGGTCGATCAGGCTGTCGGTCGATCCGACGCGCGTATTGGCGCGCCGCCAGACATAGCCGCCATCGGTGAATTGGGTAACGCCGCCGGCCGTGGCATTGGCCGCGGTCGTGCCCACCACGTTGCCGGTCGAATCGTCGGGCAAGGTGTAGATATAGCCCTGCCAGGTATGGCTGAAGCGCGCGGTATTCCGGATCGTGATGCTTGGGCCGAAATCATGCTCGAAACGGATCGTCGCCTGATCGGTGTTGGACTTGCGGAAATCGCGATCCCTGAGGCCGTAGAAGGCCGAATAAGGCACGGCCAGCTGCTGGCCGCCGCGCGTGGTGACATCGCGTACCGGCTCGGACAGGACGAAGCCGCCCGTCGGCGCGTTGCACAAGGTCGCCGAGCAGACATAGGTATAAGGCAGCCCGCTGTCGGGCAGCTCGTTGGTGTGCAGGTGATAATAAGCCGCGGTCAGCCGGGTCGGCGTGCCCAGCCCGATCGTCACGCTCGGCGCGATCCCCCAGCGCTTCTGCCAGATCGCGTCGCGCCCGGCGACATCCTGGTCGTGCCATAGCCCCTCGATCCGGAAGGCGGCGAATCCGCCGATCTGCTGGTTCACGTCGAAGGTCGCGCGCTTGTAGCTCGCATTGCCGAAGCTCGCGTCGGCGCGATAGAAATCCTGCGCCTTGGGCAGTTTGGAGATGATGTTGATCGTGCCGCCGGCCGATCCGCGCCCGCCCAGCACCGAATCCGATCCCTTGACCAGCTCGACCTGATCGACCGCGAACACCTCGCGCGTCTGCGCGCCGATATCGCGCACACCGTCCAGATAGGTCGATCCCTCGCTATCGAAACCACGGATGAAGGGCCGGTCCCCGATTGGGTTGCCGCCCTCCGCCGCGCCAAAGGTGATGCCCGGCACGGTGCGCAATGCGTCGACCAGATTTTGCGAACCCGTATCCTTGATCAATTGCTCACCCAGCACCGTGATCGATCGCGGCGTGTCGATCACCGGCTTGGTCAGCTTGATATTCTCGGATTGCTCCTGTCGCTGGCCGGTGACCGTGACCACATGCTCGGCATCCGCGCCGTCGGTGTCGTTGGCCGGGGCTTCGGTCGCCCCGTGCGCCGAGGAAACGAAGCCAACGCAGAACAATGCGAGGAAGGCAGGCTTGGCCCAGTCGGTGCGGGGAGCGGCGTGAGCGGTCATGTCATCCCTTTTCGCGGCGATCGTTTCGCTGATGCCCAAGCGCGCTAATGAGAGTCGTTCGCAACGTCAACCTTATTGCGAATGTTTCGCATTTTAGATTGTGGCGCTTTTGTCCCAATCGGCCGCTTTGTGGTTCAGGGACGGCGGCTTCGGCTTGCCTAAGGGGGGCGGGACACCCCATCTAGGGCAGCGATGCTGCGCCAATATGAGCTGGTGGATCGGGTCCTGGGATATGACCCCGAAGCCGACGAGGCTTTGCTCAATCGCGCCTATGTCTTCTCGATGGCCGCGCACGGGTCGCAGAAGCGCGCCAATGGCGACCCCTATTTCAGCCATCCGATCGAGGTCGCCGGCATCCTGACCGATCTCCAGCTCGACGACGAGACGATCGCCACCGCGATCCTGCACGATACGGTCGAGGATACGCTCGCCACGCCCGAACAGATCGAAAAGACGTTCGGGCCGTCGGTGGCGCGGCTGGTCGACGGCGTCACCAAGCTTTCGAAGATCGAGGCGCAGAGCGACAATGAGCGCGCGGCGGAGAATCTCCGCAAATTCCTGCTCGCCATGTCGGACGATATCCGCGTGCTGCTGGTCAAGCTCGCCGACCGTCTGCACAATATGCGGACGCTCAAATTCATTCCGTCCGAGGAAAAGCGCCGCCGCATCGCGCGCGAGACGATGGATATCTATGCCCCGCTCGCCGAGCGGATCGGCATGTACGAGTTCATGAAGGAGATGCAGACGCTCGCCTTCGCCGAGCTCGAGCCCGACGCCTATGATTCGATCACCAAGCGTCTGGAGCAGCTCAAGAAAGGCGGCGGCGATCAGGTCGCGCGCATTTCCTCGGGCATCCGGCTGATGCTCTCCCAGAAGGGCATCAAGGCCGACGTCGAGGGGCGCGAAAAGCATCCTTATTCGATCTGGCGCAAGATGACCGAGCGCCACATCAGCTTCGAGCAACTATCGGACATCATGGCGTTCCGCGTGATCGTGGACGATGTCGAGCAATGCTACCGCGCGCTCGGCCTGCTCCACGAGCGCTGGCCGATGGTTCCGGGCCGCTTCAAGGATTATATCTCGACCCCTAAGCGCAACGGCTATCGTTCGCTCCACACCACCATCATCCATCACGAGCAGGTCCGGATCGAGGTCCAGATCCGCACCGCCAAGATGCACGCCGAGGCCGAGTTCGGCGTGGCCGCGCACTGGGCCTACAAGACCGGCGGCGTGATCCAGCCCGACGTCAATTCGCGCTGGATCCGCGACCTGGTCGAAATCCTCGATCATGCGGCGAGCCCCGAAGAGCTGCTCGAACATACGCGCATGGCGATGTATCAGGATCGCATCTTCGCCTTCACCCCACAGGGCGAGCTGATCCAGCTGCCCAAGGGCGCGACCCCGATTGATTTCGCTTATGCCGTCCATACCGATCTCGGCGACCAGACCGTCGGCGCCAAGATCAACGGCCGCGTCGTGCCGCTGCGCACCGAAATCCAGAATGGCGATCAGGTCCAGATCCTCCGCTCCAAGGCGCAGGAACCGCAGGCGCAGTGGATGAACTTCGCCGCGACCGGCAAGGCGCGCGCCAAGATCCGCCGCTTCGTGCGTCAGAAGGAACATGCCGAGATGATCGCGCTCGGCCGCCGTTTCTACGACGCGATCGTCGCGCGCATGCCGACCAGCCTCAAGCCCGATGCGCTCGACGAGGCGGTCAAGCGGCTGAAGCTGCCCGATGCCGACCGGCTGATGGAGAATATCGCGCGCGGCACTCTGAACGACGCGCAGGTGATGGAAGCGCTGATGCCGGGGTCGAGCGGCCAGGCCGGCGCGGGCAATGTTCGCCCCAGCCAGCAAAGCGTGATCTCGATGAAGGGGCTCACCCCCGGCGTCGCCTTCACGCTCGCGCCCTGTTGCACCCCCGTCCCCGGCGACCGCATCGTCGGCGTGCGCCACACCGACAAGCCGGTCGAGGTCCATGTGATCGAATGTCCGGTCCTGCTGGAGGCGCCCGAAGAGGATTGGGTCGACTTGGCCTGGGGCGACGGCAGCGACGGCGGCACCGCGCGTCTCAACGTGATCGTACGCAACCAGCCGGGCTCGTTGGGCGTGATGGCGGGCATCCTCGGCGCGCAGGGCGCCAACATCGTCAACATCAACCTCGCCGAACGCGACGAGAGCTTCCACACCTTCGTCGTCACGATCGAGGTGCATGACGTCGGCCACCTGATGCGCATCGTCGCCGCGCTCCGCGCCGCCGAAGCGGTCGTCAGCGCCGAACGCCTCGAGCCTCAGGCGCCGCTGGCGGCTTAACCCCAACCCTCTTGGGGAGAGGGCACCAGACGCGAAGCGTCGGGAGGGTGAGGGCACGAAACAGTTGAAGGGGGGAACTGGCTAAGGGCACTTGCCCTCACCCTCCCATCGCTACGCGATGGGTCCCTCCCTCTCCCGTCGGGAGAGGGGAACGCCCTACCCCCTCACATCCTTCGCCACCGCGTCCAGCAAGCCATTCACGAACCCGGTCTCGCGCTTGTCGTAAAAGGCGTCCGCCACATCGACATATTCGCTGATGACGCTCTTGGTCGGCACATCGGCCCGCGCGATCAGCTCATACGTCCCCGCGCGCAGGATCGCCCGCATCGGCCGGTCGAGCCGGGCGAGGTTCCACCCCGCGCTCAGCCGGGCCGAAATCTTCGCGTCGATCTCCTCGCGCCGCGCGTCCACCCCGCGCACCACATCGTCGAAGAAGGCGACCTCAGCGTCGGCATATTCGACATCCTCGATCGTCTTGCCCAGCCGATGCTGATGAAATTCGTCGAGCAGGCGCGGCAGCGAAATGCCCTCCATCTCCTGCTGGTACAGCGCCTGCACCGCGGCAAGGCGCGCGGCCGAGCGCGATTGCGATCGGGGCCGTCCGCTCACAGCCGCACCTCCACCGAAGCGGCGTGCGCGGGCAGCCCTTCCGCATGCGCCAGCGCGATCGCCGCGGGGCCGATCGCGGCCAGGCTGGCGCGATCGCACGCGATGAAGCTTGTGCGCTTCATGAAATCGAGCACCGAAAGCCCCGACGCGAAGCGCGCGCGGCGGCCGGTGGGCAGGACATGGTTGGGGCCGGCAACATAATCTCCAATCGCCTCGGGCGTGTGACGGCCGAGGAAGACCGATCCGGCATGGCGGACCCGGTCGAACAAAATCTGCGGATCGTCGACCGCCAGCTCGAGATGCTCGGCGGCAAGCCGATCGACCAGAGGCATCGCGGCGTCGAGCGTGGGCACCACGATCACCGCCCCATTGGCTTCCCACGCGGCGGCGGCGGTGTTGCCGGTGGCGAGGCGGGCAAGCTGATCGCTCACCGCCCGCTCGACCGCGTCGGCAAAGCCCGCATCGTCGGTGAACAGGATCGACTGGCTGGTCGGGTCGTGCTCGGCCTGGCTCAGCAGGTCCGCCGCGATCCAGGCGGGATCGTTCTTGGCGTCGGCGACGACCACGATCTCGGACGGGCCCGCGACCATATCGATGCCGACCACGCCGTAAAGCTGGCGCTTGGCTTCCGCGACCCAGGCATTGCCCGGCCCGACGATCACGTCGACCGGCCTGATCCGGTCGGTGCCATAGGCCAAAGCCGCGATCGCCTGCGCACCGCCGACGCGCCAGACCTCGTCCACGCCCGCAATCTCGGCCGCGGCCAGCACCAGGTCGTTGACCTCGCCTTTGGGCGTCGGCGTGACCATCACTAGCCGCTCGACGCCCGCGACGCGCGCAGGGATCGCGTTCATCAACACGGTCGAGGGGTAAGCCGCGCGTCCGCCCGGCACATACAGGCCCGCCGCATCCACACCGCGCCAGCGCGCACCCAGGCGGACGCCGGCGGCATCGACATGATCGCGGTCCTCGGGCTTCTGCGCCTTGTGATAATCGGCGATGCGCGCGGCGGCCAATTCGATCGCCTTGCGCAATTCAGGATCGAGATTGGCGAGCGCGGCCTGGCGCTCGGCCTTGCCGATCTCCCAGCCCGATTGGTCGAGATCATGCCCGTCGAAGCGGTTCGTATAGTCCCTGAGCGCGGCATCGCCCTCGGCGCGCACCCTGGCGACGATCGCGGCAACGTCGCGCGACACGTCGGCATCCGCCTCGCGCCGCGCATTGACCAGCGCGGTGAAAGCGGAATCGAAATCGGGGTCGGAGGCGGACAGCCGCAGCATAGCGCGGCGGGCTTTAGGAGGGATGGGAGGAAGGGGCAACCTCGCGCGTCGCCTTCGCCGCTCGCGCGGGCGGCGCATAGGTGGATGGGCCGACCAGCGGCCCCCGGTCGAACGACAAGGTGAAGCCCTTGGGCGTTTTCGCCGGCGGCGCGGGCGCGGCAAACCCGGTCCCGCCGGCAAAACCGCCCACCCCGGAATAAGGCTGCCCCGGTTCGGCGCCAGGGACCGACATCGAAAAGAAGAGATAGCCGAGCAGCAGATGCACGACCACGATCAGGCCGAGCACCCAAGGCCGCCGTCGTGCGCCCTCTCCCGCCGAGTACATCCGCTCCCTCTCCCGTCCGGGAAGATCGATGTCTGCAAGCCTATCGCAGTTTCGGCGCTCGTGGAATCGAGGCCGCTTCCCCTCCCGCTTGCGGGAGGGGATTGAGGGGTGGGCAAGAACTTCGCCTCAATTCCAGCAATGGGGAGGTAGCGCCAGAAGCCAATCCCGACCCTCCCGCAAGCGGGAAGGAAGGGAAGCAAATCAAGCCGCGCGGCTTGCCCCGGTCGCCTCGCGGAACGCCTCGACCAGCGGCACGATGTCCGTCGCCCGCGTCTTGAAAGCCGCGCGATTGACGATCAGCCGCGCCGAAACCTCGGCGATCGTCTCGATCTCGACCAGCCCGTTTTCGGCGAGCGTGCGGCCCGACGAGACCAGGTCGACGATCCGGTTCGACAGGCCCAGCACCGGCGCGATCTCCATCGCCCCGTTCAATTTGACGCATTCGGCCTGCACCCCGCGTGCCTCGAAATGGCGGCGCGTGAGGTTGGGATATTTGGTCGCGACGCGCACATGGCTCCAGCCGCGCGGATCGTCCTTGGCCGCCATGTCCGCGGGCTCGGCGACCGAGATGCGGCAATGGCCGATGCCCAGATCGACCGGTGCGTAGAGCTCCGAATAATCGAACTCCATCAGCACGTCGGATCCGACGATGCCCAATTGCGCCGCCCCGTGCGCGACGAAGGTCGCGACGTCGAACGCACGCACCCGGATCAGCCCGATATCGGGCCGGTTGGTGGCGAAGCGCAGCGCGCGGCTATCCTCGTCGGCGAAGGCCGGCTCGGGCACGATCCCGGCATGCGCGAACAAGGGCATCACCTCTTTGAGGATACGCCCCTTCGGAACGGCGATGATGATCGGCTCGGCCATAGCGCGCGGGCTTTAGGCGGGATGACCCAAGGGGGCAACCTTGGGCAGCAGGCGATCAGGCGTCCGCCTTCGCCTTCTCGATCGAATAGCCGGCGGCCCTCAGCGCCATGGCCGCGGCCAGCGCCATATAATGCGCCTCGTGCCCCTTGTCGTAAAGCCGCCCGCTTTGCTCCGCGGTCTTCTGAATTGCGTCGCGCATGACGCGATAGACCTCCTGCGGCACACTGCCGGTATGCGTGAGCTGATCGAGATCGTCCTTGTTCATCGCGGCCTCCACTGACGTCGACAATGTAAGCCCTGCTCTCCCCGCTCCAACCCCCGAACCCCTCCGCACCTCACGCCTCCGGCCGAATATCGCACCCCACCAATCCTCCCCCTGGCGGGGGAGGATTAGGTGGGGCTTGACAAACCGCCTCAAATCATGTACGCGCCGTGCGTTCATTGACTTAGCTCATCGGACAAGACCGGCGCGAAGCTCGTCAGCATGCATGAGACGGTAACTTCGCCCAAAGCGTACAGATCTCGGCATGAGGTGTAAG
>Ga0157370_10000418_pt1 | contig 53630 bp, 50 predicted proteins | sample C35metaG_FD_113463 | JGI IMG/M metagenome (GOLD analysis project Ga0157370, IMG submission 113463) | Corn rhizosphere microbial communities from Kellogg Biological Station, Michigan, USA - C3-5 metaG | ecosystem: Host-associated > Plants > Roots > Rhizosphere > Soil | place: USA: Michigan...
GGTTATTGCACTTATTAAAGCTCAATAACAGGTTCGCTGGTTAAAGTTGATTGAATCGCAAGTTTTGTTGACTTAGTAATCGAGGCATTAGCCAGTTGTGTTGCAAGCACTTCTGGCTTTTTTATTTTCTATGAGCGACGGCGGTTTTTTACAGTTTCAAAGAAAACGACCCGCTAAACCCAGGATTACTTTATTGATTTTGTGTAGTTATTTAGTTACTGTAATCCTCCCTTCTTCAATTATAAAGTGAACCTTATTGGTATATTCTAATTTCCTGAGTACTTGTGAGACATTCGCAAAACGGCTCACTGTACCGCCAAATTTATCTTTGGAAACATTTCCTTTAAATGCAACATCTATGTTATACCATCTCGAAATTTTTCTCATTACCGATTCGATACTTTCACTATCGAACATAAAGTATCCATTTTTCCAGGCCAACACCTCATCCATATTTGCCTCGACAATTCTTAACCCACCGAATCCATTTATAGCCTGACTTCCGGGTTTAAGTATTTGTTCTATACCTGAGGCCTTGACCAACACAGATCCTTCTACAAGTGTTGTTTTGGTCATTGGTTCATCAGCATAACTGTTGATATTAAAATGAGTTCCCAGAACTTTTATCTCCTGATTTTGTGCCTTAACTATAAAAGGATGGCTTTTATCTTTCGCTACCTCAAAGTAGGCCTCACCTTTTAATTCAACGCGCCTTTCCTTAAGTGCAACAAAAGACGCCGGGTAGATCAATGATGATGCTGCGTTCAAAAACACTTTACTTCCATCTGGTAAAATCAACTGATATTGCCCCCCTCTTGGCGTTTCTATACTGTTAAGGGTTGCATTTGCAGCATTACCCGGTTCTAAAGCATAAATGATTTTCCCATCGGCCAATTTAGTAACTGTCACACCGGATTGCGCAGCCAGCTGCCCGTTTTTAGCATCAGTAAGACTTATTCTCTTTCCGTTAGCCAGGGTAAGTATTGCTTTGTTTCCACCAGGGGCTATATCGTGAACCAATTTATCAGACTTACGGTCCATTCTGGATGAATAGTAAAAAGCACCAGCACTTAACGTGATCAGAATGATTGCCGCTGCGGCAATTTTTCTCCAATACAAATTTCTGTGCCGAAGAACAACAATTTCATCTCCCTCCTCATGAATACTATCCTGGATTTTACCATAAAGTCTGGTGATTTCATCTAAAGACATTTCTGCCCGATGATCACTATCTATCAATCTGGAAGCTTCTTCCGCAAGTACGAAATCCCATTCACTTTTATTACTTCCATCTTCAATGAGCTTAAAAACCCTTTCAAGTTCAGTTTTACTGCATTGATTATTTAAATACCTTGTAAACAGGCTTATGATTTCGTTGTTCAATTTCTCTCCTTTTGTAACTAATACAAATGGGAGTAACGATACATCTATCCTATGAAAAAATAATTATTTTATTATTGCAGCCATTAGTACGATTACTGCACTACGCATCGTGATAAATCCCCTTATTGATTTAAGCGCCTTTACCATTTGATTATTTACTGTACTCTCTGAAATCCCTAGTTCTGTTGCTACCTGCTTATACGTTAATCCTTGTATCCGGCAACGGATAAACACCTCTCTCCTCTGTTCTGGCAAACTTTTTATGGCTTCATTAAATATGGCGCTGCTTTCGCTATAGTCAAGTAGCAGCTCGGTAGCATTTTCTTCACTGATTACGTTTTTCCGCATCTCCTCCACTATACTTGTTTCATGTTGAGCCCGCTTTAACAGATTGAGCAGGTGTCTGCGTGCAACAGTATACAAATAAGGCTTAAATGGCTGGTCGCAATCTATTTTATCCCTGTTTTCCCAAACCTTAATAAAAGTATCATGCACAACATCCTCAGCCAGAAGTGACGATTTTGCTGTTCTTAGTACAAAATATTTTAACTGTTTCACATGTAAATAATAAAGACTGCTTAAAGCATCCGCATCACCCTCCCTAAGAAGTGTAACTAATTTCTTTTCGCTGTAATTATTATAAATGTTCATTCGGTTTGGTTCCCAAGCCGAAACTACAAAAAATTAACACAAATTATATATGTTATTAATTCTCAACCACAACCCTTAACCAACAGACACTATTTTTGGTGTTCCTGCAAATAACTACTGTTCCTGGATTTTAAAGCGAAATCCTTTAACAATTCAACCTCTTCTGAATCGTAGGGTGTAAAATCACCCCGAAAAAGATCATGTTGCCATACTGCAGGAATAGGATCTGCAGGGCGATGTCCCCAGGGTAAGTCTGTTTGCGTTTTACCATTTACAAGCCCCCATAACATACATCCTACCTTTTCATTATAAAAAACAGCCAGATTATCTTTAATTACAGATCCATTAGGCCTATTCATCCATTCGGTATTAAATAAGGGTCTGCCCTGCCCTTTAAGTTCCGTAATTTGCTTAATCAGCTCATTTTTATTACCATAATTATGAAAAGAAATAATGTCTGAATTTGCAAGCGCAATGTCATTCAACCGGCTATCACCATTCCATATATCAATTGTTATGGGTTGTGAAGGATTGATTTCCCGTGCCCATTTGGCCACCTTCTTAAGCAAGGGAAAACTGGCAGAACCAAGTCCTCCATTGGTAGGCTCGTTATACAAGTCCCAGATAAAAATACGCTTATCGTCCTTAAAGCGCCCAATTACAGCTTTAACATACTTCTCAATGCGGGGATGAGTGCTAGCATCAACCACCATACTGTGACCCGGACTTGGCGACCACGCCCAGGCATACCATCCTTTAAGTGGCTCCGGTTGCTTTCCTACTTTGGGATCATGCTCAATTCCAAAAACGCAATCATCAAATAAAGCAGGCATAAATTTAATATTATGCTTGTTGCAAATTGCCAGGAACTGATCCAGTGTGTTTAAAAAATATTCGGGGTCATCTTCATAAACTGCATACTGAAGCACAGCTCTCAAACAATTCAGTCCGGTTTTCTCTGCCAGAGCAAGCTCCGTATCAATGGCCCTGGCATCAAAACTAGTCTTATCCCACATCGCGGTATAGTTAATGGCATAAGCCGGGATATAGTTAAAGCCACAGTAAAATGGCTGTTTGTTGTACCAATCCCATATTTTCTGCTTTGGCCAGCGCTGGTCGGTTTGTGCCATAGCCGGGCAAACGAATAGTGCCAGCAATAATAAATTTATTGCACAAAATATCTTTCTCATAAAAATTCCAAAAATGGACTGCCCTTAAAGCACCAGCGGATTAATTTCTGATTTCACCAAACCACCAATTGGCGCATTCAGTAACCAACGCTCGCGGTCATTTATCTGCCAGCTATTCTTAGGTTCAGCAACCTTTGCACCATCAGCAACGTAAATAATAGTCATAACCTCTCGCATAATATCTGATTGATTACCTGGCGCACTATGAATCGTGTTACCGTAATGCCAGGTTGCATCTCCGGCTTTCATCGTCGATGAACGCATGATCGGGAAGGCGTTATCCTTTACATATTTTTCATACTCTGCTTCCGATTCATCAGAGATCTCATAATTAAACACCACCCCTTTTTTATGAGAATCAGAAGCAAATGTCAGCATACCCATTTCTACATCAATATCTACCAGAGGCATCCACATGGTGACGGTATTGTGCGTATCCAGTGGCCAGTAATACTGATCCTGATGCCATGGCGTAGGTCCACCTCCGGGTTCTTTAAACAAGGCCTGATCGTGATAAATGCGAACATTTTCCACGCCAAGTAAATCTGCAGCAATCTTACCCATACGCTTGGCAAGCGTAAATTTCTTCGCTTGTTCATCTACTTCCCACAAATTCATGATCTGCAGAAAAGCTTTCCCGTAAGTATCTCTTTCGGCTAAATCTCTCTTTTCGGTATTGAACTTAGCAGCGGCTTCTTTGATGACATCTCTATAAATAAGCACTTCTTCGGCATCAAGTACATTTGGAATTAAAACATGTCCGTTCTGACGGAACGCTGCAGCCTGCGCATAAGTTATTTCACGATACTGGTCTAATTTAGGCAATTCAATTGTTGACATGACGCTATTTAATTTAGGTTTACATTTGGTGTTTTCAATTACTAAATAACTGTTTATCCTTAGTCTGCAAAAGGAGTAAATTGGCCTTTTAATGGTTTTTTTTATCCATTTACAAGAATTAACCCATAACTTTATGAGAATATGAAACAATTCACATGGCAAGAGCTGCATTTGAAGCATTAGACCCATATAATGACAATTCCTTTCTCCTTCGTGAATTCACGGAGTTTACCGCGCCTTATCATTTTCATCCGGAACATGAGCTTACGCTTATTGTAAAAGGTAAGGGCAACCGCTATGTTGGCAACCATATGGATGTATACAGTTCCGGGGATCTGGTGCTGATCGGTTCAAATCTACCCCATTGCTGGAAAATTGAAAACGACGAAGAACAAGACAACGATGTTGCATCCGTGGTTATTCAATTTAACAATGATTTCCTGGGCACGGATTTCCTGGCCAAACCAGAGCTCTCTCAAATACTCGACCTGCTCGAGCGAAGCAAACATGGCATACAGTTTTTAAATCCTACTGCAGAAGAAATAAACAAAAGGTTAATTCTTTTGGCTAAACAACGCAATTCATTTAAACGGCTTATTGAATTTTTAGAAATCTTATATGCCCTGGCCGTTTCCAAAGAATACAAATTACTCGATAAGCAAGAAACAAAAGCCCATCAATCCGTAAAAAAAGAGCGGATCAACACCGTTCTTGGCTATATTATCGATAATTACAAGGATGAGATTTTGCTTAATCAGGCAGCCGCCTTAGTAAATATGACGCCAAACGCCTTTTGCAAGTACTACAAAAAGACCACCAAAAAAACTTTTATAGAAACAGTAACTGACTACCGGATAAATTACGCCATTCAACAACTTGTAAATTCAGATAAATCCATCTCTGACATCTGCTTTGAGAATGGTTTTGGCGACCTATCGCATTTCTATAAGCTTTTTAAAAGAAAGATGAAGCTTAGCCCATTAAAATACCGCAGGGAATTCAGAAAAGATACTGCTTAATTTATCTTCCCATTAGCTGCATCCGGAGTTTGTTTTAAATAAATACGATACAACTCAAAAAAAGTTGGCGCATCCAATAATTCGATTTTAGGGTCAGTACGTTTTAATTCATCCACTACTTTTACATACCAGCCAGGATCTTTCAAAATATTGCGAAACCAATGAAATGGTACCGGACGCTTCCCTACCCGATCAAGAATATGCTTTGCAGCGACCACAGGATCATCCTCATTGACATCGTCGTCGGCACGTAATACAGGCATATTTCCATGTAAAGAAGTTAAAGGGGTTTTCTGGGGAACTATTCCATTCGGGCTAAACCTGGCATAAGCATCCAGTCCTTTTTGATTAAGCCCAGGTGCCTGACCATCAATAATAAACCCGGTAACGCTTAAGTCCCACCTATCATAATAGGGCTTGTTGTGTGCTACCCAGGCATCAAGGCCATCCGGTAATGCAGAAATTGGCCTGGGCTGCTGCAACATTCCCGGCATTAAGTATCCGGCGCCATTATCAGCAGCTGCGAAATAATCATTTTTTGTTGCCGATTCCCTTCTATATTCCATTGCCATGGGTACTCGCTGCTGTAAAACCGGACTAATGCACCACATCAATGGAATTTTACCACGCTCCGGATGATCCCATAAAGTAGGCGTAGTTTGAGATACCCATGAGGATGCATCGTAATCACCAACATAGAAAACAAAAAAATTACGCCCTTTGAAATCAACTTTTCCGTCCTCAGTTAAATAGCCGTTCTGCTTCAGTTCGGCCTGGGTAACCCACTTTTGCTCATATTTCTTCTTAAGTGGATAATGCTGCCAGAAAGAGGCATTTGCCAATGCACCGAAACCAATGGCGTCCGCATCTTTAAACGCATTATAAGCACTAATAACCGCAGAATATTCCCATTCAGTTGGCACATCATCGTGAGCGCCACCGGCATGCCTGGTGTATTTAAAAGCCCATGGAGGGAACCCGCCAAGATAGGTATACTCCACACCCTTGTTGTGCTCATAAGCAGTAAGCAATAGTTCTTTAAGCGTGGTTAGGTCTGTTCCTGTTTTCTGCGTGGGATCATCAGTAGCAGGCTCATCTCCCCAGGGGCTCAGGTCAAAGAAAAATCCACGCTTACTCACAAAAAAGTCGTGATTGGTAAGCGTATGATGGTTTGGGCCGGCAGCACGCGGGTTGTTCATCCACTGCTGATCTACATAATATGCGCCATACTTTGTATTGGTTTTGCCAGTCTTTGTGTATTTCTCCATAAACCACAGATACGCATCATTTTTAGCCGAACCAGAAGACGAACGTTTAGTTCCAGGGATACTGCCAGTCCCGGTAAATAATGATGATCCATCTCTATTCAACAACCAGACTTTAACAGGTAATTTGGGACCTTGTAACACAAGACGCGTGTATAGACTGTATTTACTAAGGTCATAACGAACGGCAATAATATCTTCCTGCCCGGCAACAGAAGAGGCAACATTACTGGTTGCTGCTACATTTGGATCATAAACCACCACACCTTTGATAGCTGATCTATATGCGTTAACTAAACGAACCACATCCTTATAGACAACAGTATCCCAACCGTTTAACCATTTGCCTTTTTGGCGATATTTATTCCACCAGTACCTGTCAATATCCATGGACCCGTTCTTGACCATGTAAATATACAGCCTTGGTGATTTGCGGTTGACAATCCCCTGCAGCGTCGAAACGGTATGCACATCATCCCATGCTGTTTTTACCTCTTCAGCATTACTAAGATCTTTTGACAAGGTATATGCCAGATCAAATATGCCGATAGGAACTTTTTCTAAAGATTGAGATTTTACAAAAAGAGAAAGCAAAAGAAAGCATGCCCCTAAGAACATGCTTCTTGTTGAATTAAAAGTCGTCATTACCTGTATGTTAAACAGTGAATATAAAGAAAATGACGAAATAATACCCTATTATGCTTTTACAGCAAATGCACCTGGCTGATAATCTCCTGCCGGAGTACGAAAAGCAATATTAAGGCGATTGTAACTGTTAATGGTATTCACCGCAATTGTCAAATCAATCAGTTCCTCTTCAGTAAACTGCTGTATCGCTTCATGATATACCTCATCAGCAACATCACCCCCTGTTATCCTTGTTACCGCCTCTGCCCATGCCAATGCAGCGCGCTCACGGGCGGTATACAATGGGGCATCACGCCATGCATTCAATACATATAATCGCTGCTCAGTTTCACCTTCCACACGCAAATCTTTAGAATGCATATCCAAACAAAATGCACATCCATTAATTTGAGATACCCTAAAATAAATCAAGTTTAAAAGTTTCTTTTCAACAGGAGATTTAGCAAGATAACTTCCTAAACCATACATTGCTTTTATTGCATTCTGTCCTTTTGCGAATAAATTGATTCTTTGTTCCATTTTCTTTTGATCTAAATTGTAATACAATATTTGTTTATACCGCTATGACAATTGAAGTTTCAGAAATAGGACATCAATGAAAAAATATTTTCTGTTTTTATTATCTATACCCTCCATTTAAAAGATTAGCAAAGAAAACTGCATTTAAAAATAACCTGCTTGTTCCTAGCCAATAGCCACGATAAGTTGGATCATCAGCAAACAAAACCACTTCTCCGCTTCCAATTGCCGTGGCAATAATAGCCGCAGAATTGGCTACTTTACCAATATTTGTTTTTGATGAATACCCATTAATAAAGGGCTTACTGGTGTACTGAGCCACAGTAGCATATTTGTTAGCGCTAGGTAGTAACAAGGTAGGTCCATTTTTATTGATGAATAACTTTCTGTCAGTTATACCAAATGCGATCGGATGTGAAATATCCAGATCTGCCTGAAAAATTGCGCCGTTAATTCGTCTTGATCCCTCTACATCTTCCTGTCTGGCATAATCAAGCCTTTCTGCTTCGGGTTTGGCGGAAGCATCTTTAGCCCCTTTTGTTGGTGCCTTCTCTTTTATAGTTGCGGGAGAGGATACCAAGGGCGTTTCTCCTCTTCTTACGAAAGCCTCTGTTTCTGACAATCTTTCTTTTACAATTTCATTCTGTACTGCCCATGCTGTTGCATTTTGAAAAGTAATTAATGTTCCTCCTTCATTTACCCATGCTTTAATCTTACCTACTGTTTCTTTGTCCCAGGCACTATAATTGCCACCAGGTAAAACCAAGGTATTGTAACGACCCAAAGATGCTCTTGAAAAACCAGCCAGATCAATTTTAGTAACTGGCAAATTAAGTTGTTGATTAAGCAGGAACCATACCTGGCCGGCTTCAGATGAAGTTACCCCTTGCCCAAAAGCTAAAGCTACTTCCGGTTTTCTCACCGCTTTAATATTGCTGCTACCAAGATCTATCCCTTCTGCGCTGAATCCACTTGTAACAGATAAAACATTGATATTAGTTTCTGCAGCGACTGTTTGTAATGCACGATACAGAGAATCAGCTGAAAGGGTTTGCCCTACTACCGGAACAACTAATGACCCATTTCCAAATGCCCGCTTACCGGAAGGGGTATTTGCAGAAAAACCTTTAAACGCTGTTTTAACGAGCACATTTTTCTGCTGCAATTGATAAAGCGCTTTGCTCGCATTGTAATCGCTATAATTAATCAGATAAGCATAAGCGGACTTTCCGCCTTCAACAGCACCCTTGCCAGGGAGTAAAGTCGTAACCTGATTACCTTTTGCAATTGACGCATTTAGTTTAGCATATTTTAAACCATAAGCATGAATAATGCTCCATCCTGTATTGTCATAAAAAATACTGTCTTTTAAAATGTTCTCTTCAAAAATAGAGTGTACCAGTAAAAAATTTGGTTGGGCCGATGGCACTACATAAGCCTTTCCTTTTTCAAAAGTTTTGCCATCATGAGTGGTGTTACCAGATAGTTCATAAACATTTATATGATGCTGCAGCAACAGACCTAAAAACTTTTGAGTTAAATTAACATCCTTATCATCACCAAAAACAAATGCCTTGGCGGGATTTTTCTGTCCTTGCTCCAGCGCATACTTAAAGAAATCCTTTTGAACTTTAAATAGGCCCGCTTTCTCAGCAACGGCACCTTTAATTGTGGAAAAGCTGGTAGCCAGGTGATTTCGGATAGTGAAAGCAAAAGTAAGCGGACCGTTGTTCGACTCCTGTAAAATCCCTCTGGAGCTTGCCTGTTCAAATGTAGCCGCAACAGAACCAAAGAATTTAGGGTAGGTAGAACCATAAATTGGCGAAAGGTTATCATAGTTCTCTTTGGTAAAGTAGAACGATCCAATATCATCTAAAGCTTTAGCATGATATTTAGCTAAAACAACATTAAAATCGTAAATGAATTGGGGTATTACCGGGCTCTCGTGACGTTTGGGACTTGGCTCAAAATAATAAGTTGCGTTTGTTCCCTGTTCATGAAAATCAATTTGAACATTAGGATACCATTTATGAAAAAACACCAGGCGATTGCGGCTCTCTATCTGAACAAGATTTAACCAATCTCTATTTAAATCCGTAAAATAATGGTTGGTTCGCCCATTTGGCCAGGCTTCTTGATGTTCCTTATCTATCGGGTCGCCAACAGCGGGAAACGAGTGGTAAGCATTGTGCCAATTTGCGGCTCTGTCTCTTCCATCGGGATTCAATGCCGGATCTATAAAAATAACCGATTCATCTAACCATTTTTTCGTTTCTGCATCCTGACTTGCCGCTAAATAATATCCGGTAAGTAAACTTACCTCTGTACTAGAAGTCTCGTTACCATGCACACCATAACCTAGATGTACTATCACAGGGGCATTACTTCCTAGCGCAGGTTTTGAAGGATCTACCTGGTTCAGGTGATCCTGTCTTATCTGTTCCAGATTACGATAGTTTGCAGGAGCAGTTATCGTGACAATAATTTGCTCTCTTTGCTCATATGTTTTGCCTATTGATTCAACATGAACACGATCACTTATTTTTGCCAGTTCTCTGAAATAATCGACCACCCTTTCATATCTTGTAAAGTAAGATCCAATAGGATAACCAAGGTATTGTTCCGGACTAGGTACTTTAGCATCTAAGGCAGTTGCTTTAGGAAAGTAATAATTATTTTGGGAGAATGCATGTTGAACCAGCAGCAGCAAAAACACGATCAGTATCATACTGGATTTATAGATTGTTTTCATCATTATTTGAGTTTAATAGTTAATTAATAGCCTGGATTTTGTGTCACATCTGGGTCTGATAAAACATCAGAATACGGAATTGGGAACAACCAGTAGTTCTTATTGGTTAAACCCAATGCAACTCCTGCCCTTTCGGTTCTTACCAGATCAAACCACCGGTGCGCTTCAAAAGCAAACTCAATCCCATTTTCGTCTTCAATAGCTTTAATAAGATCTGCTTGTGTGATAGCTGCCGTTTCTGGCACATCGGCTCTTTTTCTTATCGCATTTAAATCTCCGGCTGCCGCTGCCAAATGATTTTGCTGTGCCCTCGCTTCAGCACGTATCAGATATAATTCTGCAATTCGAATTAAGTATGAGGGGTCAGTACTGGTAGATGAGGTATTGTACAACACACCATATACCGTAGCACCGCTGCCAGCTATTAAAGCATTGCGCGTACCACCTATTGTTGGGTTATTTAGTTTTGCCACCAATGCATCCGAAGGCTTTAGAGTAAACTGCCCCCCGGCTGAACTTGGATACCATAAATTCCAGTAGCTGTTCCTGTCATTAACGGAGTAAGCAAGCTCAAATACCGACTCTGCACTTTGAAAAGGTGCTGTAAAAAACGACTTATATGGTTTTACCAGCGAATACTTCGTATTATCTATAACCAGTGTAGCGTACTTCTCCGCGTCCGCCCATTGTTTCCTGTATAAATGGAGTCTGGCTCTAAGTGCTCTTGCAGTACTTTTTTGGGCCCGATTACGGGTTATTGCATCTTCTGGAAGGAGCTCCTCGGCTTTCACCAAATCTGCTAAAACCTGATCATAAGTTTGATCCAGGGTACTACGCTTAATGCCCTTCAAAACAGTAAGGTCTGTGGTTGGTTTTAATTGGAGTTGAACGCCGCCCCAGCCTCTTGCCAGATCAAAGAAAGACAATGCACGAATAAAATAAGCCTCTCCAAGAATTTTATTCTTTTCTGCTGCGATCAGCAATGGGTCTGTTACCCCCGGCACATACGTAATTACACTATTAGCAGAATTTATTGTTTTATAAATATTCTGATAAGCGGCTACCGTAATTACATTATCTGTAGGAACTGCATTTTGATCTAACTGGAGGTATTCACTTAAGGTTCCATTAAAGATAACATTGTCTGTGGTAATGGTACCCAGTGTTGGGTAGTTCGAGGCATAATATCCCTGAAGACGATCATATGTACCAATGATGGCTGCACGCGCAGTGCTGACATCAGTAATAGAACTTTCTGTTGGCAAAGAATTGTTTGGTACTTCTGCCAGGTATTTTTTGCAAGATGCTAAAAAGAAAATAACCGCAATGAGGACTGTATTTTTGATATATGTTGCTTTCATTTTTTCTAGATTTTAATATTAAAAGGTTACGTTGGCACCGATCTGGAAAGTGCGGGGCTGAGGGACAGTTGCCCAATCATAACCTCCCGTATTCTGGTTATTACTTTGAGAACTCACTTCAGGATCCAGACCGCCATAATTGGTAAAAGTTAAAAGGTTAGTTGCCTGAGCATATAATCTGATCCTGCTAATGTTAATCTTTTTCAATACCGCGACCGGCAAAGTATATCCCAGGGTTAAGGTTTTTAGTCTGATGAACGAACCATCTTTAAGATACCTGGAGCTTAAGCTTGCTACGTTGCCCCCATAATTGTTGGCCGCACCTCCATTTTCAGTAGGGTTTGAACTGTATGTAGTCAACCTTGGAATATCGGTGATATCCCCTTCCTTCTGCCAGCGATCTAGCTGACGCGGTAAAAAGCCAATATTCGCCTGAGTTCCTCCATGAACCATGAAGAAATCATTCATATTCATGATCTTGTTGCCTTGTTGAAAATAAACGAAGAAGCTCAGATCGAAACTCTTATAGCTTAAATTATTGGTTAAACCTCCTGTATATTTTGGCAAGGCATTGCCTACTATCTGTCTGTCGGCAGATGTAATCAGACCGTCCTTATTTACGTCTTCATAAACTGCATTACCCGTTTTAGGATCAACATATAACTGTTTGTACAACTGGAAGGAATTAACCGCATAACCTTGTCTCAGAATTGAAATATTCCTGCCCGAAGCGCCTAAGCTGATATCGGAAGCGAGTTTTTCGATTTTATTATTGTTATAAGAGATATTAAAATTGGTTGTCCATTTAAAATCTGTTGATGCCACATTCGTGGAATTGATGCCCAATTCAAATCCTTTATTGCGTACTGAGCCATAATTCTGCAAGTAGCTGGCAAAGCCTGAGCGATAAGGAACAGGAACGTTTAACAACAAATCATAGGTATATTTATTATAGTAATCTGCTACAATGCTTAACCTGTTCTTGAAAAACCCGAACTCGGCTCCGACATTAAACTGACGGGTAGTTTCCCAGGTAAGGTCTGGATTAGCAAGTTGTGAAGGAGATATCCCTGGTTGCTCCAGGTAATTTGCTCCTGAGGACCATAAGCCTTGTGCTGCATATGAGCCGATTCCGTTTTGATTTCCAGAAAGCCCAAGACTTGCCCTAAGTTTTAATTCATCAAACACATTCAGATTCTTAATAAAATCTTCCTGTCCTACACGCCATGCTATACCTCCAGAGGGAAAATATCCCCAACGTTTGTTTATTCCGAATTTTGAAGATCCGTCGGCGCGGATACTTCCATCAATCGTATATTTGCCATTATAAGTATAACTTACCTTACTAAAAAAGGATAACAATTTGGATTCAGCTCTGGAAGAAGTACCGGAGCGGGTTGCGGCAACAGACACAGAACGAAGGCTATTTGCCGCAAAACCAGTTCCGGTGGCAGCTGTGCTTTCATTTAATACCGTATTTATAGTATTACCAACCAACGCATTAATATTATGTTTGCCATCTTCGCCAAAAGATTTCACAAAATTCAGTACCTGCTCATTGGTTAAAACGAGGTTCTTTGTTTCTGTCGAGGAGGCTGAACCATTAGAAGCAATGCCCGCACTGATTAGTGTACTCGAATAGCTGTTATCATATTCACTGCTATTATCCAAACTCCAGCTGCTGCGTAATTTAAGTCCCGGAGCTATGGAGTACTCTCCATAAATATTGCCAATGGTACGCCAGCCTACCGCTTTACTATCCAGATTCTCTATTAATGCAAGATGATTATCAAAGCTACCATACCTGGCATACGTACCGTCCTCTTTAAATATTGGAAGGTACGATCTTGGAAATAATGCTGAATTAATCACGCCTTGAGGATTGTTGTCACTTCCACTCAAGTTCCTGTCTGATCTGGTAAAGTTGATACTGGTACCAATCTTCAATCTATCGGTTAAATAGTTGTCATAGTTTAATCTGGCAGAATAGCGGGTATAATCTGATGGCTTTACTATAGACTCCTGATCTAAATAACCAAGCCCAACATAATAAGTACTTTTATCTGTCCCTCCTTGTGTGGATATCTCATAATTTGAGGTGCGGGCAGTACGAAACAGACCGCTGATCCTGTCATAAGTCGGTTGGGTTTCTGGATTAGGAAAAGGTAAAACTACTGCAGAAAGATCTTCACCTTTATCAATAGCGGTATTGATTCTGGACTCATTAGTCAATAAGGCTACTTCCGGCCCGGTAGCTACTTCAAACTTATTAATCGCAGTCGACCATCCCTGAAAAGAATTCAGATTTATCTTTGCACCAGTGTTTCGCTTTCCTCGTTTAGTCGTTACAATAATTACTCCGTTAGCCCCTAAGGAACCATATATTGCGGTAGCATTCGCATCCTTTAGAATCTGTATATCTTCTATATCAGATGGATTCAAATCGGCGATTGGATTGGAGGCCTGCTGATTGCCTAACCCTGCGGAGATCGGGTCAGAATTACTTACAAATACCCCATCAATGATATAAAGCGGATCTACTGAGGCGTTAATCGAATTGTTTCCCCGGACCCTAAAGGTAATCCCGCCACCGGGTACGCCAGAATTTGAAGAAACCTGTACACCTGTAGCTTTTCCCTGTAACAGTTGATTAAATCCTCCTGACGGCTGGTCATGGACAACACTCCCGCTAACACTGGTAATTGAGCTTGCTATATATTTGCGCTCCTGAGAGCTGTAACCGGTAACAACGATTTCATTTAGTTCACTGAGGTTTTCTTTTAAAAGTATTTCTACCGGGCTCCCTTTGGCCGTAATTTCCTGTTGCACAAACCCAATAAAACTTACTATAAGCGTGTACGGAAAGGTTTGTCCCGTTACAAAACTGAATTTACCATTCTCATCTGCAGCAACAGAATGAGTAGTTCCTTTTATTTTTATTACAGCGCCCGGAAGGGGTTGTTTTGTCGTGGCATCCAACACAATGCCATTTAATTTTGATTTAATTGTTGGTGCACCTACCTGTGCGGCTGCAACATGTGCCCATAGTACACAAATGAGCAGGTATGTGCTTGTTTTATATAAATGCTTCATTTTAAAAGTTTAAAAAAGTGACGACATAAGAGTCCCCTTACCCGCTCATTGAGTGGCATAATTGTGGAATCTAAAAAATTAAAGGTGACCGAAAATCTGCCTAAATAATCAGGCTAAATTTCCTGACAACAACGGCAACACCTGGAGAAGTCGCCCGAGGATAATGGTGCCGATTGAGGCATTGACACTGGAAAATAAGGATCAGATTTAGGAGTACTGAACAACTCGTTTTGAAGTAAAATTGTTTTCATGATTAAATAGTCTATTAAATCCATAGAATTAATATACAAATAAAGTAATAATTCAGAACATCCGCAATTTTTATTTAAACTATAGGAACATTAACTAGAAAGAATTGAGATTTATACCTAAAAAGTGTAAAATTTCTGAATCACTACATTCTTTTTATCTTTTCCAGCACAATAATTGTAGCCTTAAATATCTATTCGATTTTTCACTTAAACCCAAATTTATGAGCAAAAAACTACCAGTACCTTTATGGACGATATTATCCCCAATCGTAGCCTGGCTAGCCTATTTTGGCAGTTCGTTGAATCTTGGGATTTTCTATACCTTCTTTCTGGCAGCTGTCCTCATTGCTGCTGTACTTGCGGCAGTACATCATGCCGAAGTTGTAGCTCATCGGGTTGGTGAACCTTTTGGGACCCTGCTGCTCGCACTTGCCATTACCGTAATTGAAGTAGCACTAATTGTTTCTTTAATGCTAACCGGTGGCCCCGATACTGCTGCCCTTGCCCGGGACACTGTTCTGGCCGCGGTAATGATTATTTTAACCGGAATTATCGGTTTATGCCTGCTCGTAGGCGGAGCCAAGTTTAAAGAACAGGTATTTAGTTTGCCAGGGGTAAGTGCTGCTGTAGTTACCCTTACCGCAATACTGGTACTCACGCTGATCCTTCCAAATTATACTACCAGTAAAGCGGGGCCTGAATACACCTCTGCCCAGCTCATCTTTGTAGCCATCATATGCCTGGTGTTATATGGTGCCTTTGTAATGGTCCAAACCATCAGGCACCGCGATTTCTTTTTACCCCCTGATGCTGATGGCAACGAAGAAGTACATGCTGAACCACCAACCAATAAGGTCGCTTTACTAAGTACCATCTTATTGCTTTTATGCCTTGGTATTGTGGTATTACTTGCAAAGGCTCTGGCACCGGATATAGAAAATGCGGTAATCAATTTTGGCGCACCAAAATCTTTGGTAGGAGTCATCATTGCAGCAGTAGTGTTGCTGCCAGAGGGGCTCGCAGCCTATCGTGCGGCTAGAAAGAACCGCTTACAAACCAGCCTGAACCTTGCTCTTGGATCTGCATTGGCCAGTATTGGCTTAACCATTCCGGCTGTGGCAATCGTATCTATAGTAACAGGAATGACCATTACGTTAGGAATTGACATGAAGGCAACCGTTTTACTCTTACTGGCACAGTTTACAATCATGCTTTCGCTGGCAACTGGCAAAACCAACATACTACAAGGAGTCGTTTTACTGGTGATTTTCATGGTTTATCTTTTCACCATTATCGCACCTTAATTTAACAACCAAAAAGAGGACGGCGCCCTTTGAGCATCCCTGTTTCCGGATAAAAACGGGTTACCTTTTTGGATTTGAGGTATTAAGAAATGAACAAAACTTACACCTAAAAACGAAATTATTATGAAAACCCTATTCAAATTTGGCTTTTTAGCTTTAGCGATGTCTTTATCAGTAGCCGCTTGCAATTCAGAAAAAAAAGCAGATGCTACAGATTCTACAATGACTGATACTTCGATGACCACAATGGACACTACTGTAACTGATACAGCAGCTATGATGGATACCACGGTTAAGGATTCAATAAAAAAATAATTTAGGTTCGCGACCTAAGTAAAAGCGCCTGCTCAGTTAATGAACGGGCGCTTTTACTTTAATTTAAAATACCCGCTCAACTAATTTATACCAGACCTATTTTTTCTTTTTAGCCGATTTGGCCAGCGGATTAAACTCCAGACAGAGACTCAGCCAATGCCTCAACTCCTGCTGCTTCTCGAGATCAGTATCATCTACATACACAAAGTCCTTCATTGTTCGTCCATTGTTGATCATTTGCCTGCAATTGGTCTCTTCCAATTTTTCCTCTGCTTTGCTTGCTCCAATACGACATAGTAAACCTGAACTGGTTACACATATACACATCTTTTCATCAACCATAAAGCAAATCCCGCTAAACATTGCTTTTTCTGTCACGTCATCCCGGTCTTCAAGTAACTCGCGAACACGGTCCGCTAATCGTTGGTTATACCCCATGATCTATTTTTAAGTTCAACACTATGGTAAAAATACCACTTCTCAGCGTAAATCGTAACCTAACCGGTGTACATTATCTTTTTAACTGAACTTGAAAACACTCAAGAGATATATGACGATAAACAGAGGCAGCTGAACACCCTGAATTATCAAAAAGCATGCTTTTGGCTCTCCAAAATTGTCACCCGGGGGACTCCTGAAATATCCTTTTTTTTTAAATCAGAACTCATTGCCGGGCCAATATACTACGGAAGGTGAAAATTGCATAAGGCTTACCTTTTGGGTAATCGACAAATGCATCAGTTAATTATATTTGTTCATGGACTTTCTGATCAAAACCATCCAAAACCACATTCCACTTTCATCAGCTGATGAACAGACCATACGAAAACTATTTCGCGAGCGAAAACTGAAAAAAGGCGAACATTTGCTGGAAGCCGGCAACGTCTGCAGAAATATTATTTTTATTGAAAAGGGCCTGGTGCGTTACTACAACAATAAAGATGGGGAAGAACAAACTGGTTATTTTAACAAGGAGGGGGAATTTGTTTGTGACTACCCCAGTTTTTTGCCGCAGAAGCCGTCATTAACGAATATACAGGCACTAGAAGAGACTACTGTTTATACCATCAGTTACACCAATATGCAGCTGTTTTATCAGCAAGTGGAGCATGGCGAACGATTCGGGAGACTGGCAATTGAATATGTTTTTGTGACTGTAATCAACCAGATCACCTCACTCTATAATGATCCTGCGGAGCTGCGCTATCAGCATTTTCTTTCCAGGTTTCAGGATATCGGGCAACGCATACCGCAATATTATATTGCCTCCTATATAGGCATCAAACCACAGTCCTTAAGCAGAATCCGAAAACGTATGGTGGGCTAGCATTAATTAACCTGGGTGAATGAACGGTGCCATTTCATTAGTGAGCTTTGTGTTATTAAATATTAAAATAACATGAAAACAAAAAATGAAATCACCAGCTGGGGTATCCGCTCAGCATCCTACTGGATGGCCATGCTGGTTGCCCTGGGAATTATCTTTGTAGGCATCCGGTTTATTGCCATTCCCCAGACCGCTGCCCAGGCATTTGGCATCCCTTTTTCCAGCACTCAGGATCTCGTTTTTGGTAGAATAAAGGGAATACGCGATATCTTTTCGGGGATAGTACTTCTGCCATTACTTTTATTACGCATGAGGACAGCGACGGCTTATGTTTTTACTGCCGCAATCATCATCCCTGCAACAGACTGCCTACTGGTCTTGTTGACCAATGGCCTGGATGTTCCGCATATGCTAATCCATGGCTTAACAGCCGCCTTCATGGCCATAACCAGCTTTTTATTGTTAAATGCTAAACAAAAAACAACCGTCTGATATGAATACGCTAATTTTAATGCAAGGCTTGCTTATCATGCATCTCACCGGCCTCACGCTGCTCGCAGGAACTACCGTTGCAGATTATGTTACCTTCCGTACTTTTTCCAACCAGTTTAAAACCCAGGGTGAACCATCCGACAGCCTGTTAAAGCTCATGTCCAGCCTTGCTATAGTTTTAGCGATAGGCGGTGGTTTACTCCTGGTTTCTGGTATAGGCCTGATGGCGGTTACACATGGTATTTTCATGCATCAATTGTGGTTCAAAATTAAACTGGTACTTATCCTGATACTTCTACTCAACGGATTCCTGGTCGGAAATAGGCAGATCGCAAAGTTAAAGAAGGGTTTAAAGCAAAGCACCGCCCATACAGATCAATTGGTTAACGGCGCCATATTACGGCTGAATATTTTCTATCTGCTGCAACTGGCGATATTCCTATTCATCATTATCCTGGCTGTCTTCAAGGTCAATTAACATTGCAGATCGCAGGTGTATCGAGCATAGTCCCAAATCGAAACAAGAACAGATGTTCGGATTTGCCACACTAGTTCTTGCGAATCACCAAATGAGCAAGTGCAGGATCACCCATCATTCGCTGCACCTCGGACCGGACAATGTCCTGCACGTCCTGTTTGATCTGCAGGTAATTCTTCTGTACCATACTTGCATTGACTGTCCTGATCACCGGGATAGGAACATAAGTTTCCTCTTCCCTATTCAGGGCATCGAAATCATTCTGTATCTCACCATGAAAAGCCTTTAAGGTAATTTTTTGATCCGGGGTATCGGCAACCATACCTACGAATTCCCCGCTGGAAAGCGCGGCTATTCTGGAGGCCGGAACGGCGAATTCCAGGTGTTTACTTTTGCTGATGGAAGTATCGCCGCTATTGATTGACATGCTTTGGCGGTCCTGCATGATCTTGCCGATGCGTTCACTCAGCTGCTTGGCCGTATCCCCGGTCACCTGGCCCGCAATGATGTTGCCGACCGTACTCATGATCACCTCGGCCTGTTCCCGGCCATAATCCTTACGCAGCTGGCTGGCATCCTGAATGCCCAGACATACCCCGATTTTATTACTCCTGCCGGTAGCAATGGTGGGAATGATATCAGTAGTCAGCGTTGGAAACTCATCGAAGATCAGCATGGATTTTAGCTTATTCTTCTGATTGATGATTTTCAGCAAACGGTTTACATATAAGGAAAGCACTGCCCCGTAGGTCTGAATCTTCTGCGGATTGTTTCCCATACAAATGACCTTCGGATGTTCGGGATTATTGATGTCCAGGCTAAAATCACTCCCGGACAGCACGTAATAAAGTTGAGGAGATGATAACCTGGCCAGGGCAATCTTAGCCGAAGCAATCTGACCTTCTAGTTGCTCCATCACATCATTCAGGTAGGCATTCACAAATGGGTTAATCAATACTTCGATTTCCTTCTCCAGACGCATTACCGTAAACAAACTGTCATAGTCCAGCTGAATCAGCTCAATGGCGTGTGGCAAAGTACAATAGGCACCGTTTTGATATTTACGTAAAAACCAGATAATTGCGGTCACAAAATTAATTGGGGATTCCACAAAAAAATCACCCTGCTTTTTCTGCCACTCCCGGTTCAGTCCCAGCAAAATCGTGCGTGCGGATTCTGAGGCGTCGGTGATGTCAACCATTCCCAGCGGGTCAAATACGTTTCCGCGATGACATCTGGACAGGTCATCGAAATTGATAAAAATACATTCTGGTTTCCCCTGGTAGCGGTCCTTATGCTTCAACCAGTGGTTATAGGCAATTAAAGATAGATCCGGAAATTTGAAATCGTATACCAGCATGGAATAAGGCGAAGTTTTAGCCAGTGCCTGGGTGATGAATTCCCGGATACAAAAAGCCGACTTACCTGAACCGGGGTTGCCAAGTACAATGGTCGCCCTTGCAGGGGAGATCACATTGATATAGCCATTGCGCTGTTTCCCTTTCAACTTATACCTGGTCGGCAAATTAACTGAAAATTCATTCTCCAGCAAGCGTTCTTCCTGCGGGAAGCTCTCCTGGTCACTATTAAAAATATCACCGTTCAGCTTGTCTCTGATCACTCTGGAAAACAGTGCCGCACCAGTCATGATCAGTAAATACCCGACCGAGGTCAAGCCGATATACAGCATAGCCCGCCAATGCAGACTCAGCTCCAGCACCAGAACCAGGGCACTGCTAAAATACAGCAGCAGGCCAATGAACAAATAGGCAAGGCCGGTTTCGGGACTTAATTTATCATGCTTTTTCCCTCTTACACCCAGTAATGAAATGAACAAAAAACCTAAAGCAACAAATTTGGACCTGTGGAAATCACCAAACAACCCGGAACGCGCAATATTGACCATCACCCGATCAGTGAAAGCACTGACAAGGCCCCAAAAATCAAAAGCTAAATAGCCATAATAATAAAAATGCAACAGCAGGATACTGATAGAAATGAACCTGGTCATATCCAGGATCTTTCTCATTGCCTGCTCATTTTCACCTGTTTGCACTGCCATAATTCCTCTTTAATATTTAATCCGCGGTTTTCTCCTTTGTTTTCGCTTTGTTTTTACAGCAGAAACCAAATAATGATCCTGTTCAGACCGAAGTTCGATAGATTGACCATCGCCGGTAACCCCTCCTTAGAAAAACCACATTCTAAGTTACCAGCATCCAGACCCTGACCTTTTTCAACTTCCAGGACACGATCAACATTGTATCCCAACCTGCTCAATATACCTTCGGCGCTATAGGCATGAGCTAAGCTGACTCCTTTGAATACACACTTATTCAGGTGATCTACATAAATCACCTCCTGCAATCTATTTTCCTGATCGCCTTTAAATACCACATCGATTGCCTTTGTTTTCAGCGATGACCGAAAGGACGCTGCACTGTAAATTTTTATGCTGCCTAGTACAAGATCTATTTCACGGAGGATTCTGACCTCCAGGCCCAGCTTAAGCGGCGCATTCTTTTTAAATTTTTCTTCAAGGCGATTTAATCCTGGATTGAATGGTAAAGAACTGGCTTTGATCGGCACTCCTATCCGATTACCTGACCCGTCGAGTAAATGGTAAATCAATCCCCTATTTTTAAACAGCCTGGATCCTTCCTTACCTCCTTCCGCCCGAACGTTATACAAGCCCAGGACTGCATTTAACTCTGTAAATGAGGTAAAAAGATATTCATTAAGTATGCTTTCCAAAACACGAGAAATGCCGCTGAACGTCTGTGATTTACCATAGATCAGCCTGGAAAGCTGGCGGGGATACAAAACAGCACCTGTTGTGCCGGTGGCCAGCGCAAAGCGGGTCCGTATCTGTTTAAGCAGAGATTGAAAACGTTCGGATTTCATGTATAAATTTATTCGGCGCCCATCAGCGCGTATGTTGGTGGTTAAAATATGAAGATGCGGATGTGCCGCGTCAAAATGCTCATATACCAGATAAGGCTGGTTCCCAAACCCAATACCATGCATGTAAAATCTAGCAATCTCCTTCAGCAAGCTTGGGCTAAGCTGGTTCGCCGGGTCAAAATTCAAAAAGATGTGCAGCCCGTTCACTTTAGTGCGCGGGTTTAGCGCAGCCATCTTCTCCAGCATTCCCAGGCGGTCAGACTGACTAAGATCAGAAAGCTGACGGGGGTAATTCTCGGCGATCAGACAGGAGGCATCACCCGAGCTCAATTTACGTTCGTTATAGTAAAAACTTCCGCTTAGCGATTTAATTGTCTTTATGAGTGCAACCATTTCTCAGCAGTTGAATTGATGAATACGTTTATCTCCTGAATGTTTTTCAGCAATTTTCGTCGATCCATTTCATAGTTTAAAAGCCAGTTGTGGAATCGTGAAAGGCTGGGTTCGGCTTGCAGTAGCTCCAGCGCCTGATTAAGGTGAATCATCACCTCATTTAACTGCTGCCTTAAAGTCACCAGTTCAACAAAAATATCCTGCAGGGACTGGTTTCTTACGGCTGCAATCATGGGTTTCCCCAGTAGGATTGCCCGCGCGTAATCGCTGAACTTGGTTTGGGTTGTACCCGAAAAATTCTTCAGCAACAGCTCTTGTTCGCCTGCAGTTAACCTCACCGCATAGCATTTGTCTCTATTATTTTTCTTGCTTTTCATTCCTACATCCTTAAATACATTAAAAAACCAACGGGGAGTACAACGCTTCTGCCCTAAAGATTTCAATCACTGAAAATCCGCCAATCCATATGCGTAGCATTTACCCCGGCCTATCGTACAAAAGTAAGACTGATGAAAACCAGAATACGACCCAGCATAAATTCTAAAGAGGATTAACATCTGTGATCAGAAAAACATTAAAAGCCAAGCGCATTGCCGGTGAAACTTTAGACTGACCTTCAACCCTGATCAAAAGAGAAAATGAAGAACTAGCCTCGGAGATCGTTACTCCCATCCCTGTTGAATTCTAAATAGGTCATTCTCCAGGCAACAGATGACCTTTGCTGGTGTGAACCCTAAATGAAAGATTGAACTATGGGAGAGTACATAAAATACAAAAATAAGGTTATCAAACTGGGTACCTGCGAAAGCCTCTATTATGCCTCGTATCCAAAATATGTCCAGGCACTTGAATCTGGTCAGCTCAAACAGGAACCGGGAAACCTTCCCCCTGGAAAATATGCCGAGGCGGATATGGGTTTCCTCTTTCGCTTTCCTTTTCCAGATGAAGATCATTTGAAACTGGGAGAAGTAGAAGATTACAGGCGCGGGATCTCTGTAACCATTACAGACCCGACCATACTTGAAAACTCTTTCTCTCGCAACCAGCCTCCTTATCCCAGGGAAATTGAGCTTACCCAGCAAAAGCTGGTACATCGGCATTCAGATGGCCAGCTTTGCCTGGTACTGGTTTACCGTGATCCTTACCTTGGCAGCTCTTTCCGCGTAGAAGAGGATACAGTTATCAAGCAGCTCCTCACACAACTGATCAGAAACAACATTGTCCGGGAAAAAGATCTTCAAAGGAAATTATTCTACCGGCAGATTGCCCGTAGAATCGTCAACGGATATCAACTGAAAAGCTGCAGTTTAACCATCTCGCAGTCACAAAAGGATATCCCGGCAGAAAGAATTCCTGCACGAGGAAAAAAGCCAAACCGATAAGCGTTGCGAGGAAATACGCTGATCATTTTACAATCGGCGTAAGCCGGCATACAAAAAGTTGAAAGCACTTAAAAAAGCAAAAATTGACAACCAGGATTGATGGGATTCCCCTTCATTAACGACCATCATTTTGGAATTTGCCCTCTTCTTGATTTTTTGGAATCTTCATTTCACCATGCATAAAAGAATGTGATCAGAAATTTCGGATGCCCTCAGTTCAATAGCTCGCCGTCTGACCTGAAGCCTTAAAGCACAAATCAGTGGATTAATTGGGAAAATGGGCCAGGATAAATGGAAAGCCACTTGCCCTGGCCGAAAGTAACAACTAATATTCCTTAATCAGGCGAATCATTTTTTCCATTGCCCGTATCAGGACGTGTTTGTCCACGTCCTCGCCTGTGTAGGCATTACTCCGCAGACTGCCGGCGGAGACAGTACCCTGTCCTGAGGCGGTCACAACCAGGGGCGCCAGTTCCTCACATAAAGACTGAAAGGATTTGCCTTTGACGACTGAAGCATCCAGAGCCGCACGCACGGCCATCCCCAATTGGTCTACCGACAAACTGAACTGTGTCTGCACTTTCTTTTTCTTGGCTAAGTTTACTGCTGCAGCTGTCACCGGACTGGGTTTATCCAGATCATTGAGCCGTTCCAGCACGTATTGAGTGATCAATTCACAAGCCATAAACCTGGCAAAAAGATAATCGCAGGCAGTCCGAGACATTTCTGGATGCAGGGGCAACTCAGGGACAGGAGTTGTAATTCCCGAGTCCGGAAGGAAATACAAATGGTCTGTTTGGGTCATTCCGCTTCGGAAGTAACTGTAATAAAACCCAAAACGCTTCAAAAAGTAATCGAGCTGTTCCAACTCTGAGTCGTAAAAAGACTTGATCCCCTGACTTGCACCTAGAGGCCTATTCAAGATCAGGTGGTAACGTTCCCGATAAAACAACCAGAGGGCCACAAATTTTGGTCGAATCTGTTTGAAAAACACGATCCGAGTAGTATCCGAGCGGTCAGCAAAATCAGCAAATGAACTATCCAAGAACTGAATATCGGTTCGAATCATAGTCGAAGCGGCACCGAGTATTTCAAGTGGACTGCCGACTTCGATATCCGTCAAACGCTGCTGGAGATTCAGATAAGCCAACTCACATTTTTTTTCAAATAAAGCCCAAACAGAAACCGGGCCTGCGTTTTCATTTTTCATCATAGGGAGGGAATGAGTTTAACAAAAAGTTCTTTAAACCACTGCCATTGGGGGGCCAAATGCCAGCGATACATCACCATGAAAGTGAACGTTAAAGACAAAAATGTCAATAGGGAAAATCCCCTATTTTAAAAAATAGGGAAGAACCCCTACATGCCTTATCGATCGGTAAATCCTAAGGCCTGATCAGTTCAATACGCTTAGTCCAGGCAATTCCAAAGGAGTATAAGGTGGCCTACACCATCACATGAGCGCTGTCCGCATGCGCTTCAATAACGCCGTGAAAGGCTACCATAACAAAGAAAAAGGCATAGAAGACAAGAAATAACGAAATATCGGATGGATTAAGGCATGCCTCCCGGACTTAGGACAAAACCGTTCTCAACAACCCGATTATTAAAAAATATTTATTAAAAAATAATCTATATTTATTGTTATTCAATAAATACTCTTACATTTGTTCTTGTCATTTAAAATAATTCAACTATGAAAATAGAAATTTCTACCAAGCACATCCTGAATGTATTGCAGGTACTTTCATGGATAATTTTCATTGGCTTATGTATAGAGGCCGGAACCATAATTTTCAATCTGGCTTACACCTTTGCCGTTAAACCCATTAACACGGATAACTTCTGGCAAGGAGCTGATTTATCGGACCTGTACCGGAATGACCACGGACATTTTATGGTCATTGCCCTTTTTATGATCATCGTAGCTGTAATGAAAGCAATTATCTTTTACCTGATCATTAAACTGTTTGTGGACAAAAAGCTGAGCATTGCCCAACCTTTCACTTCCAAATTGAGAGCGGCCATTTTAAATGTCGCCTTTTTAACCCTGGGCATCAGTTTCTTTTCCCACTATGGAAGTAAATATGTAGCCTGGCTGTCCGAGCAAAAAATCGAAATGCCCGACCCTAATAAATTGGATCTTTATGCTGCCGATGTATGGTTTTTTATGGCTATCATCCTGTTTGTAATCGCCAAGGTTGTAAAAAGAGGTATTGAAATCCAAACTGAAAACGACCTAACCATATAATTATGCCTATCATCGTAAATTTAGACGTCATGATGGCTAAGCGAAAAATGTCACTGAATGAATTGTCTGAGAAGGTAGATTTGACACTCTCGAATCTTTCCATTCTCAAAACAGGGAAAGCAAAAGCCATCCGCTTTAGTACATTAGAAGCCATTTGCAAGGTGCTCGACTGCCAGCCTGCGGACCTGCTGGAGTATGTAAAAGAGCAGTAATAACCCTATGAACTGGAAATGAACAACAACCTACGGCATTGGGAGGCCTATTGCTTACTGTCTAGGTAAAGCACGAGCAGTAGGCACTCAACCTTTAAAACGATACCATTGTCTTTTGTCAATTGAAGACCACGCCTTCCCTCTTGCCAAACGTTTCTTAAGGGTTTAACAACTTATAACACTGATCTGCGATTTCATACTCTTCGTTGGTTGGGATGATCAAAATTTTCACTTTTGATTGCTCGGTATTGATCTCGGTCAGCACTTTTTTATATTGTCGGTTTTTATTCTCATCCAACGCGATGTTCAGGTAATCCAGGTTACGGCAAACTGAGGAACGCATGTCGGCATCGTTTTCTCCGACACCAGCGGTGAAAACAATGGCATCCAAACCATTGAGCACGGCGGCATAGGCGCCGATAAACTTTTTAATCCTGTAGGCATAAAGTTCAAGGGCAAGCTTAGCTTTTTCATCACCTTGCGCTACACGTTTTCTGATGTCTCTCATATCCCCGGAACCCCCGACGCCAAGTAAGCCAGACTGTTTGTTGAGCAGCGTACTCAACTGATCCAAGGTGTAACCGGAGTGTTCCATTAAGTGAAAAATAACCGAGGGGTCGATATCGCCGGAACGGGTACCCATCATTAACCCACTCAACGGGCCAAATCCCATAGTCGTATCAACAGATTTCCCCGCATTTACTGCAGCCATACTACAACCGTTACCCAAATGTATCGTAATCAGTTTCGCCTCCGGTTTTTTAAGCCAAAGTGCCGCCTGTTCGCTGACATATTTATGGCTGGTCCCGTGAAATCCATAAACCCTGATCCCATGCTCCTTATAATAAGATTCAGGTATGGCATAACGATAGGCATTTTCCGGTATCGTCTGATGAAAGGCAGTATCAAACACGGCAATTTGTATGGCATCAGGAAATGTTTGTTCTGCAACCTCAATACAGGCATAGTTGGCCGGATTATGTAAAGGAGCCAGGGAAAAAAGTTTTTTAATCTGTCTTTTGACATCTTCATCTATGATGACAGCAGCAGAGAACAGTTCGCCCCCATGAACCACCCTGTGCCCGACCGCTGTGATGTCGTGGGTACTTTTGATCACCGCATTTTCTCCTTCTGACAGTTCAGCGATTACCTGCTGCAGGGCAACACGATGATCCGGTACAGCACTGCCCTTTTCTCCTATACGCTCTACAAGCCCGCTACTGACAGGCGTCTTCTCCGGCATTTTAAAAAGCTGATATTTTAGGGAACTGCTTCCCGAGTTGATAACTAGAATGTTCATGAACGTAATTAGATTTCCTGGCACTGTATGGCGGTAATCACCACGGTATTAAAAATGTCGTCAACCGTACAACCACGGCTAAGATCGTTAATTGGTTTGTTTAAACCCTGAAGCATGGGTCCGATAGCCAGTGCCCCGGTTTCCCGCTGCACAGCTTTATAGGTGTTGTTACCTGTATTCAGGTCCGGAAAAATCAAGACACTCGCTTTCCCTGCTACCTCTGAGTCCGGAAGTTTTTGCCTGCCCACCAGGGGATCGACAGCGGCATCATACTGTATGGGCCCTTCGATTTTCAGTTCGGGATGTTTGGCCTTCACAATCGCAGTTGCCTCTCTTACCCGCTCTACGTCTTCACCCTCACCGGATGTACCTGAAGAGTAGGAAAGCATTGCAACACGCGGTTCAATACCAAACCGGGCACTGCTTTCGGCAGAGGAAATGGCAATCTCAGCAAGCTGCTGAGCAGTTGGGTTTGGATTTACAGCACAATCCCCAAATATCGCGACCCGTTCAGGAAGGCACATGAAAAAAATTGAGGACACCACCGATACTCCGGGCTTTGTTTTCACAAACTGCAATGCCGGCCGGATCGTATGCTGGGTAGTGTGTACTGCCCCGGATACCATTCCATCTGCATCGCCCTTGTACACCATCATGGTTCCGTAGTAAGAAACGTCAGTCATCATGTCCCTGGCCATTTCCATGTTCACATTTTTATTTTTACGCAGTTCATACAGGGTTTCTACGTAATCCCCATAACTGGCCGAAAGTGCCGGATTATGGATATGAATGGCATCCAGATCCAGATTTAGTCCCAGTCTTTTGATGCTGGCACCAATTTCCTGCGCGTCGCCCAGAAGCGTGATAAATACAATATCCTGGGCAATCAATTTTTCGACTGCTTTGAGTATTCGCTCATCATTGCCTTCGGGCAAGACAATATGCTTCTTTTGACGCTTGGCCCACTTTACCAATTGATACTGGAACATATGTGGAGTGATTCCCTGATAATTAAAAGTGATAATTTTATCATCCAGCGCTTTACTGTCCACATACTTTTCAAACATGTCAATGGCCAGTTCGATCTTCTTTTTGTTATCTATGGTGATCTTGGAATGAATGGCTCCTATGGCTGTGGTGGTTTCAAAAGTGCCTTTTTGTACCGAAATAATGGGGATGATGGTTTGTAGTCCTTCGATCAGCTTGATCATCGGTTCATCGGGCAAACTGCCTGCAGTAAGCACGATCCCTGCGATCTTTGGATAATTGACCGAAAGGTTAGCCTGCAGGGAACCGATAATGATGTCACCGCGGTCACCCGGAGTGACGATAAGTAAATTGTCCTTGATGTGTCTTAGGAAATTGGGAAGCATCATCGCACCGGTTACAAAATTATCCACCTGATTGTCCATCAAGTCGGCCCCAAAAAGCACCTCTGCATTTAATGCAGCAGTGATTTCCTTCATCGTCGGACTTTGTAAACCGCTTTCAATGGGGATTACCGCAATCAGTAGTTCCGCAGGCAACTGATTGGTTAGCGCCTGCTTAATGCGATCTGCTTCATCAGGATTTACCATATTTGCGATTACGCCTAAAACCTGCACATCTCTAAGGAGGAAATTGCGATAGATGTTAATGGCTGTTTTAAACAGCTGACTAGCGGTTTTATTCTTGCCCGAAACCACAATGAGTACTGGAGCAGCAAGGTTCTTGGCCATCAGCGCATTTGACTCAAATTCAAAGGCAATGCCTTCTCCCAGGAAGTCACTGCCCTCTATGACTGTAAAATCATAGTTTTCTTCCAGTTTTTTGTATTTGCTGATAATCGTATTTAAAATATCCCCTGTATTATCTGAACTGGCATTGTGTAACATATCCTGACGCGTAAAGGCAAAAGCATCTTCATACTTGACAGGTAAAGAAAAATAATTCAGCATGGCTTCAACATGCTGATCGCGTTGATTTGGATCTTCCTGAGCAATGATTGGCTTGAAATAACCAACCTTCTGTGTTTTAGCCAGTAGCATGTTGATCATACCAAAAGCAATTACCGATTTGCCGGTGTAAGGTTCCGCGGAGGCTATAAATATATTCTTAGTCATACAATTGGTGTCTGTGATAAATATACACAGATTATGTAAGAGCTGGGATGAAATCGGCACTTTAAAATGCAAAATGTGCCCTTTCTGATCACCTCATCGTCATTTCAACAAGTGGCAGAACGAATTTTTCCTGAGTACCAGCCAGCTCACAACGGGCTTTTAGCGCAAAAAGACAGCCGATAAATAAGCAGGACAACTGGTCTTTTGGACCAACAAGTGACTCGCATTTCTTTGGGTTGTTTATCAGTTTACCCACAGGGTTATAACAAGAAAGGTTTTTAGGAAGAGCCAGAAGAGGTCATGTCCTAAACCTTAGGTTCTTGGTGCAGCACCAGGTTATCTGCAAACCAGAGAAAAATGCTATTAAAAACCGATCCTGCCGGCAACCAACAGCAACCATTAATCCAACTTATTTATTATTTTTTTAATCACCAGATCAAGCTCGCTTGTCGAACTTTTCAAGTAACTGAAGATATTCTTTAATGCTTCTTCAGTATTGTTGCCATCCAATAATTCTACAAGGCCCATGATTCTGGCAAGCGGTGCCCTGACATCATGAGCCTGAATCCAGGAAATTTCATTCAGACGCGCATTTTTTTCTTCAATGGCCCTGATATGATCTTGTCGTTCAGTAATATCCTGCATACAGCCAATCATCCTGACAGGATGGCCTTGATCATCAAAAACGATAAAAGAGCGGTCAAGCACGCATTTATAGGTTCCATCGGCACAACGGAAGCGATATTCAGTTTGAAGTTTCGATTTCTTAAGCCGAATCATTTTTTCAAATTTATTTTTGACATGAGCGAGATCATCAGGATGGATTTGTCTTTCCCACCATTTCTCAGTGTAACAGGTGTCAGAATAACCATAAATTCCTTTTATTGCCTTGTTCCACTCAATTTTTCCAGAACCGATATCCCAATCCCAAATCGCATCGCTTGTCGCTCGCGAAACAATAGTGTACCTGTCCAGCAATTCCCTAGCCTGCTGTTCGCTCTCAATGCGCGCGGTAATATCCCGGGAATTGGATACAATTCCCTGAATGGCCGGATCTCTGGACATATCGGTTACAATTGTTTCGATCCAGCGGTATTCACCCTGGGCATTTAAAAACCTAAAGGGCGCAAGTTTTACCTGTTTTTCAGTTTCCAGCCGGCTGAACTCGGCCAAGGTGGCAGGCCTGTCCACCGGGTGAATGAAATCAAATGCGTTTTTTCCGATAAAATATTCGGCGTCAATTCCAAGTATCTGCCTGGTTGTGGGACTCACATATTTATAATTACCCTGATCATCCAAAATACCGATAAGATCTGAGCCATCCTGAACCAGCGCCTTAAACCGTTGTTCACTCATTGCCAGTTCCAGCTCAGCCCTGATCTGTTCGGTCTGGTCAACGGCCATCACCAATCTGACATTCCCATGGCCAAAAAAGACCGAGTTACCATTAACCGTAACGTAAATAATATCACCATTTTTTTTCAAATGCCTGACAACAGATGAATTAAACCGCCCCTTGATCACTTCATTATTTAATACATGAGTTAGTGCACCGATATCTTCAACTGGCCTGAGCTCTTTTATCGTCATTCTCATAAACTCCTTACGGGTATAACCATACAGCCTTACAGCAGCATCATTAACCTGTAAGATCCTAAGCGAATCAAAATCATATAACCATTGCGGAACCGGACTGCGGTTAAACAAATCGTAGTAACGCTTCTTCTCCTTTTTAAGCTGACGGGTAATGCGTTTCCATTCGGTGATGTCTTTAAAATATATTGACAGACTTTCCCCTGAAGGGAATGCACTCACTTCTACCCATATTTTTTTAGAAGGCACATATTCCTGGAATCTTACCGCGATATTTTCTTTTATTGCCTTGCTGTATTCTGTATAGAATTTTAGGTGTGCGGCCTTGCTAAATACTTCCCAAAGATTTCTACCTAACATTTCTTCCCTCGATTTTGACAGGATCCTTTCACACTCCTTGTTCCAAAATGTCACATTCCACTTCAGATCCACCTCAAAAAAAGCATCTGTAAAACTCTCGAGAATGTTCGCGATCTTCTGTTTATATGCAATCAGTTCTTTTTCAAAACTTTTTTCTGCGGGATGACAGATTACAGTTTTTTGTTCGTTTTGATTATTATTCATTGTGTCTAATTTAGCAGTTCATTAGAAATTTTCAATCCACTGTTGATAATAACGCTAAACGCAGCATTCATTTGACCTTAACTCCAGCTCCTCAACGGATGAATTTCCAAGCCTCCTGTCCATACTCAAACAGCTCTTTTAAGATATTGTTCAAAAAAATAGGCCATCATTGATCAGTTACCACAAGACCTGATGTCACAAGAGGGCCAGGTAGCAAAAAAGCAAAAATTTCAGGTAAACCTGTTGCGAAAGAAATAAATTGGGCATTTTAATTAAACAAACTTCATTTGGTGGTGTTGAAGCGCTTCATGTATCAAAACCAACTTCTTTAAACACAAAATTATGGAAACGCAAAATCAAAATCCGATCGACCAAAACCGCCAGCAGAAACAAACTCATCAGCAGCACCATAATACATCGTCAGCTGGTCACCATCCACTACCCCATTAGTGAAAACCACCTACTCAAAGAATCCACGATGTTCATAGTTCTCCTTCGGAACCACAATTGCTCAGCGGTTCTCGCCATCATCATGGAAGGATTTACGATCCATTAAAAGCAGCCAGACCATACTGATGTACTTTGTTTGCCCCGTGATATATTTCCAGCCGGCCGTAAGGCGTAAAACGCATGATCAGGAATCGGGAGCACGAAGATCGTCATTGGCAAGAGAATTTTTCCAGGTACGCTCTCCGGTTTTTTCCTCTCTTTGCCCTGTCAGCGGCGCTTTCGGATCTGATCCTACCGCCAAATCATCCCCTTCTTCAAGGCTGGATTCACCTGGTCCGCGGCCCCTCCCTGAAGAATTCCCATCGGATAAGGCATTCTCCTTCAATTGTTCTAACTGATTAGTTTGCCTGGCGCCGGCAATCACGTCAACTTCCTCATCGTGCAGCCGCTGTCTGGAGCCAGTCACTCCTGGGATACATTCCCTGTCAAACGCAAAACCATAATCTTTTTTTCCTAAAAAATATTTTACTGCTTCGTAAAGTGCGATGCCGATCAAAGCATTTTTAATAAATCCCATTGTCTTAAATTTTTAAGAAACACAAATTACCCTTATAAAAGTTCGAGCCGATATAAATTTTGAAGATTTTCGAGCCAGCACAGCTGAAACAACACCCTGACAACACTCCTTTAACGTAATAGAAGTTACAGGTAACCTTAGCTCTGCCGGCCTCTTTTGTGCGCTTCACTTATCAACTCACCGATGCCAGATTTAGGCTTCAACTTCGTGTGAACCGCGGATTCCTGGCACGTACCTCCATCCTCGTCGGAAATTTCGCTACCGTTAAATTTCGATTTCAAAGCCTCCAACATTTCTGAGAGCGTGCCCTTAAATTGATGTCCGCGATCGGAAATATCCTCCCGTAATTCCCTCCCTTTTTTGGGTGCAAAAAGCACCGCAAGCGTGGCACCCATGACAATCCCCCCAATTAATGCAGTTCCAACCAAAGCTGAATGATTACTGCTGTTGCGCAATAGTTTACTTATTTTTTTCCCGTAGCTCATAGTGATCATTTTTTATCATTAACAGCCATATAAAGAAATTGTTCAAATTGAGCTTAATATCAAGGGCACTGTTCCATCTAATTCGTTAAAACCGGATAAAGTATATTTTGCTCAGTCTGGCAGGAATAACCATCGGTGTTTCTGACTTCTTCTGAGCTTTGCTCTAACAGACCAAACGCATCGACACCAAGTGTACTTACCATAGCGTCTAAAGTACTGTCGATCGCAATCCCGTGGTAAGCAGTCCCTTTAGCTGCACTGAGGATCTGACTGTCTTTAAATTTAGATAACTGTTTTTTATACCGACATATTTCTTTTCCCCTTGAGAGGAAAACTTCATCCACCTCCAGGTATTCCCTTCCAGAACATAATTTAAGTTGCTTGGCTAGGTGTCGAAGTCGTTCAATATGATAACTAAATTCATGGCGTGCTAGAGACACAATATTACCAAAGTTCAGCAGTTTCTACAGAAGTTGAAAATTGATCAAAAAGCTTCCCATACTTCAACTCGGCAGCCAGAGTTAGAATCGAGAGTGATTCAAAAGCATCTTTCAGGTTATTCTAATAAGTAAAAAAACCTATCCAAAAAACGTTTAAGATGGTTAACTTTAAACATATTAAACAAAGGGCATATGAAGAACCAAGGTGCATCTGTTGTGATTACCCATCACTCTTTTTCAAGTGCATTCGCTGCCCTTTTCTTGCATTTTTTTCGGCAAACTCTTCTCTGGCGCTCCCTGTGCTATTGCTATCCTTTTATTTATCAACCACAACATATAGAATTTAATCATAAAAATCAGATATCATGCTACAAAAAAATGATGTTGCTCCCGATTTTACTTTATTTGCGACGCCTGACCAAAAAATCACTTTATCAGAATTCAGAGGACAGAATGTGATCCTCGCATTTTATCCGGCTGACTGGAGTCCCGTTTGCAGTGATCAGATGGCACTGTACAACGAAACGCTAAAATATTTCAAAAAATATGATGCAGCGATTTTCGGGATATCAGTAGATAGCAAATGGTGTCATCTGGCATTTTCACAATCCAGAAACCTGCATTTCCCTTTACTGGCTGATTTTGAATCTAAAGGGGAAACAGCAAAAAAGTACGGGGTGTATAATGAAGAAGAAGGTGAATGTAACAGAGCACTTTTTGTCATCAACAAAGAGGGCATTATCGAGTGGAGTTACCTGTCGCCAATAGCCATCAATCCCGGGGCAGATGGAATATTAACAGCTTTGGAAACACTTAAAACAAATTAATTATGTCACTACGACCAGCGGTCAGTAATACTGATCATGCACAAGGATATCTGGAAGCCGATTTAGTCATTGTAGAATATGGAGATTACCAATGTCCATATTGCGGGGATGCCTACCCCCTGCTCAAAGAACTGATGAGCCAATTCGGATCGCAGATCAAATTCGTTTTTAGAAACTTCCCCCTCTCACGAGTTCAACCTTATTTCTGGAACTGGTTTTCAGAAAAATCTTGCGAATATGGGCATCCACCGTTTTTCTGGAAATGAACAGGATTCTGCCCGTTTCCTCATAAGTGAGTCCCTGACAGACTAACCTTGCAATTTCTTGTTCACGAACACTGAGCTGGTACTCAGCGCATTTTTTACTGAAACTGTTAATTTGAATTTCCTGATGGTTAAGTTGCCTTTCATATTGAATGCGATTCCTGTCAATCGACCGCTTCAGAGATAATGCAGTAACCAGGATAAACCCAGCATTCGTCACCAATACCTCAATCCATTGGCTAATGCTGAAATAGGCAAATACAGACAGACATACCCATGGAGCAACGGCAAAGTAAACCCCAAGCACCTCCATCTTTCCTGCTGGATTTACGCCGAGTGATTTGCTTTTAAACTCCTTCCGTATGGCAATTAAAATCACCCATAACAAGTATATAGAATACAGAAAAGGAATGATTAAACCATAGTTGATCGCAAAATTAAGGTCTTGATTGAATGAATAGATGAGTACAAAAAATACCAGATAAGGCCCTAGCAAAAAAACTACTGTTCCATACAGCGCATGGAAACGCAGGTGCGCCAGGTGAAAGCTTTTATAAAAATAGTAAGGGAAATACGCTGCGATTAAAAAGCCGGAACCGTAGGCAATGGTATTTTGCAAGCTCAACCGGACAGGGATGTCCGGATCCGGGAAAACACCCCCGGTAACGTTGTAAAAAATGAGCAGACCAAGCAGGATGAGGTACCATAATCGTGACTTATCCTGAGGGCCAGAAAAATACCGGTAGACCTGGATAGAGAACATCATCAGTTCAAGCAGAATAAATAAGAGCGTAATCAGATGCATTTCAGAATTAAAGACTAACATAGGGAGATGTTTAGGCGATGATTAGAATGAGGGAGTTGATTTTAAGGACTATGCCGTAAAAAATATAAGCGATACCCGATATCCAGCTCATGAAAAACCTGGAAGCCATTTTTTTCATACCAGGGGATATTTTTCAGGGTCGAGGTCTCCAGGTAAAAAGGCCTTTGCATAGAATTGGCATCGGCAATCAGTTTCCTGAGCAGCGCAGTGCCCAGGCCTTTCCCCTGATGTGCCGGGTCAACAGCGATGAACCAGAGGTAATAAATTCGTTTATGCGGATGCTGTGCATTGACCAGCTGCTCTCTTTTGAGGATTTTAAAAAGGCGACTTAGCCCGGTTACACCAAGAATCAATTTCAAATCGAGGAACAGTGATTGGAGGGAGAACTTTTTTTGATCTGGGAACAACACTAGTGCACAACCATAACCGTCTTCAGTGTTGATTATTTTACCATAACGTTCACATGTGGTATAGGCATATTCCATTAGTCTTGCCTTACGATCACGGCTTTTCTGATCCTGTTTTACAATGTAGTTGACACTCTGATTGTCTTCAAAAGCTACCTGAAGTAAATCGATAAAATGCTGCTTATTATTTGATGGTTTCATTGTGCATCCGCTTGTTAAAATCGGGTGTTTTTTATTTTTTTTTAAAAGTACACTTTCCAGTTTAGCTAAAAGAATTTAGAATCAAGGTCAGAAAACCCATATCGAAATCCTATTTTTTTACACCTAATGATGATTTACCGTGGCGAAATTCTGACTGAGTTACACGAGACTTTTATGCTATTGGAAAAATCTATGATCTGTTTTTTTTCAATCACGGCCAATGTACTAAAACGTGTAAATGCCCATCACTTTGATGTAAAAAATTTAGGGGACCGAAATCGGCGCTTTAGTTTCCCATTGTGAAAAGAGCTAAATCCCAGTTACCGGTAATTCATCCAAGAGCGTTGATAAGAACGCCCCAATTTCCTCTGGATGCGGAATTCCGGGATAGCTGGGAAGCGCTTAAAATGTCTATTTCTTACGCATCGCCGGGCTTTTACGATAGGATTAAGGAGATGGATTACCAGAACCTGTTAACGGCATCGGACGCTGTCCGGTATACCACATGGAAGTATTTTAACAGGTCAAAATACCGGGCCACCCCATTTGGCAGCTTCGCAAGCGTAGGACTTCTGGACATAGTTCCTTCCAGCGACAAGGCCATTGTCGTAGAATCGCAGCAGCAATTATACCACTTTAACGATTGGCCCGAAAGCGGTGCCGCTGAGCCCCTTGCAGATGACATCAAAAGCCTAAAGTTCCTTACAAATCACAGTCATTATATTTTTCACAATTCTATCCGGTATTTGAGTTGCTTTGACAATCAGCACCAGCTTTCCGAAGTTACATCCGACCCGCTGATCTTACTGCTTTTAAAACGCTGCAAAATACCAGTTTCCTATGATGTCATTGTATCGGCACTGGCAGGCTCTATTTGCGAAGCGTCAATTGCAGAGCTTACGCGGGACCTGGTAGCCGCGCAGCTCTTATTTACCAGTAACCGGCCGCAGGTAATCGGTGCTTGTCGTCCCCGGAAGCTCAATGTCGTCTCTGGCAATATTCCTTGTCCGTATATTATTGCTGAGCGGAAAGTTTCTCAGGGCGCACTGCACCCTTCCCAACTCAGGCATCTTCCGGAACTGGCACAGATATTAAATGGAATACTTGAGCCTACGGCACTTCCGGATCTTGCTGCGTTCATTTCACGCTTCCGGCAAAAATTCGAAGCGCAGTGGATTCCGATCATGCGCGCCCTGGATCCGGAAGTTGGGCTGGGTTATGGGAATCTGGAGCAGCCTCACATTGAAGATCTTCCTTTTCCTACGGAAAAAACAAATCCGGTCCCCGATAGACTCTCAAACCTAATCGCTCATATGCTGAATCACCAGACATCCAATCACATGCAGGAGAGTCTGGTGATCCGCCTGGAGGATATCGGCCTGGAGTTTACTGACCAACCTGCGCCCCTTCCAAATACTTTGACTGTACTGGCTGAGTTCGCTGGCGAACGGATTCATATCGAGTCCATAGGCGGCTGCACCACAAATGCCGTTTTAGGCAGATTTTCTTTATGTGGTGATGGCTATCTAGACCATTGCCGGGAGATGAAGACCCTGGAGGAATATGCCAATCCTGAGGTGCTTTTTTTTGATATCGGCTATATTGCAGAAAAAGGTGCAGTACAAATCAACAGGCGGGCCTCCATTTATGACCTGCAGTTAAATTTATTGAATTATGGCACATCACCTGATCAACTGACCCTGGATGACTTATTTCTTTCTGTTCAGGGAAATCAATTGATTTTGTATTCACGAAAACTAAGAAAACGCCTGATACCAAGATTGGCCAGTGCTTATAACTACAGTAGGTCTGATCTGACGGTATTCAGGCTATTGTGCGACCTGCAACATCAGGGCATACTTGCAGATCTCAACATAAACCTGAGAGACCTGTATCCGGATCTTTCCTATTATCCCAGGTTAATGTTCAAAAACATCATCATCTCTGCTGCTGCCTGGAAAATAGACATCAAGCAGATAAGCTGTTATGCAACACCTGAGGTCACATCGATACTCGCAAATCTTAAAAAACTGGGAGTTCCGCGCTTATTTAAGGCGGGTGAGACAGACCAGACCTTGTGTTTTGATCAGGACAGCGCAGAAGATATGCATGCCTTTGCCAGCTACCTGAACAAACGCAAGACTTTTTATATCCAGGAAGCCTGGAACAGCAGCTTTGCCTGTGATGCAGCTGGTCACCCTTATCAAAACCAATTGGCATTAACGCTGACCCATCAGGATAAAATATACGATGGAATTGATCCGGATTTTCCTGCAGCGGGCGCAGTAAAAGCTAAAACCTGTTTTCTGCCGGGAAGCAGATGGCTGTACTACCAGATTTATTGCCATCCCTCCCGTACCCAAACCTTACTGCTGGAAGTGATCAGACCTTTTCTGAATCAATTTCGCCCGGTTATCGAAAACTGGTTCTTTATCCGCTACAATGAAAATGGACATCATCTCCGTTTACGCTTATGCCTGAGAGATCCTGACTTCTCTATGCGGCTCACTTTCTTGCTTTCCACTTTACTGGATGCCTATCTGGAATCCGGGATCGTCTCCGAATTTTTGATCGCTACTTATAAGCCGGAGATAGAACGTTATGGCGCGGACCTTATTGAGCAGGTAGAAATTCATTTTTGCAGGGATAGTGAACTCGTACTTGCGTTGCTTGCCACACCTTTCAATTCCCATCAAAAGTATTGGCTGTGTGAAAACATTTTTCAAAGCGTCTCCAGTTCTGGTATTTTTGAACAACAGGAATTTGAATATCTGATACGGTCTATGTGTGATTCTTTCGTTTTGGAGTTCCATGTCACTGCTAGAGAATTTAAACAACTGAACGAGACTTACCATAAATTCTTAACTTCTCCGTCGCCTTTATTAACACCTCTTCAAAAAGAAATCTTTGATCGTCATTGTTCCTCTCTGACGGAGATTTTGAAGTCTTGCCATGCAGAAAGAAGAGAAAAATTATTTTCAGATTTGATACACATGCATGTGAACAGATTGTTTGTGAACGCGCAGCGAAAGCAGGAATTCGCGATGTATTACTTTGTATCAAAAAGGCTCAAAAGTGCGCGATTTAACGTTGTACAATAAGCGAATCCATCAGGCTGCTCCTTTATAAAAATGCAGGAATGATTGGCATCCCACTTAAAATTAATGCTTTCGCTATTTAAATTACAAAATTCATAATTATTCTTAACTTGCAGGTAATCAAACCCCTAATTATGAAAAATACACTAAATTGCGTCATAATTGACGATGATCATGATGGTGTCGAGGTACTTCAGGATTACATTTCACAATTTCCAACACTGAATTTAACACAGGTTTACATGAGTCCTGTGACAGCGTTAACAGAAGTAGGCCTGTCTGATCAAGTAGACTTACTGTTCCTGGACATAGATATGCCCGGCATTTCGGGTACTGAGCTGGCCGAGCGCCTGAAAGACCGGGTGGGACATATTATCTTTGCTACTGCTTATCGCGAATACGCCATGACATCTTATGACCTTCTGGTAAAATATTACCTGCTGAAGCCTTTTGACTTTGTCCGGTTTGCATCGGTTATTTCAGATGTGATCTATTCCAGTTATGCAAAGACTGAGCATCCCAGTGTTTCAGATGACGACTTATATTTGCGCACCGGGGAAAAGGGTAAAATAACCAGAGTACTTAAAAGCGACATCCTATATATCCAGGCAGCCAGTAACTACGTCTCTGTGCTGCTACAGAACGTGCTGTACACCACTTATATGACCCTGACCGAGATGACAGAGATTCTAGAAACCGATAGCCGCTTTTTCCGGGTCCATAAATCGTATATCATCAATAAGGACCATGTCAAACTGATAGCCGGCAACACCATTGATCTGGGCAAATATCAAGTGCCCATGAGCACCCAATATAAAAATGCTTTTACATCTTATCTTGGAAAAAAGACGCTCACTTCCAAGCGTCTTTAAATCTAATTAATTTTCAGGACGCCGCGGATTAGTCAATCTGGTTCCACCTGAAATGATGGTTATCGTTGCTAATGTCGGATCTCCACCTGGCCAATCTATCGGTTGGTCCTGCCTGAAAACGAATACCGTTTTCCTGGCAATTTTAATGTTTCTGTTCTTTTTCATAAGGGAAATTAGTCCTTATGGAAAGGGACAAGAAATTTTTTACACAAACCTAAAAAGGACTTACATGAAAGACATCAATACCTTGACTGACCCCCTGCTTGTCTGGATAAAAAAGTACAAAATTCATCTTTGGGCCTGGGGAATTTTCATCGTCTATGAATCATCGGTGGCTTTTAAAGCAACTGGTGTGAGCGGTCATGTGTTCAGCTACCTGCTGCACTATGCCATAAATATTGGTTTGTTTTACTTTCACGCACACCTTATCTTTCCAATTGCATTAAAAAAAGCTCCTTATCGTTTCTTGCTGATTCCTTTGCTGATTATAGTTGAAATTGTTTTATATCTGATCATTGGTTTCGCCGGTGATTGGTTACTGGCTAGATTCACAGGCGTTTTCCCGTTAGCAGAAGTGCATTTCAGTGAACGTTTCATTTGGGGCAGCGTATGGCGGGGGCTGTACTTCATTGGTTTTTCTTCGGGATACTATTTTTTGCGTAAGTACTTTAACGAGCAGAAAACTACCGCATTGCTGAAACAGCAAGCCCTCGAGCAAACGATTCGCGAACAACGAACAGCACTTGAACTCGCTGAAGCCAAAAACGCTTTTCTGCGTGCCCAGATCAACCCGCATTTATTATTCAATACACTCAATTTCCTCTATAACCAGGTTCGTAAGAATAACGACACTGCAGCGAGAGCAATTCTGCTGCTTTCCGAAATTATGAGTTATGCTATCGAACAGGACGAGCATTCGGGAAAGCGACCACTAAAAGCAGAAATTAAACAAACAAAAAACTTAATTGAGCTCTGGCGATTGAAACAGCGTGAATCAACCTATATTGATCTGGTCGCAGAGAATGGCATAGAAGAGATTTCCTTTATTCCACTGGTACTGGTTACCCTTGTTGAGAACATGCTAAAACATGGTGATTTAACCAAGGCAGATCATCCTGCAAGGATGCGTCTTTCTATGAAAGAGGGTATATTTCGCATCGAAGCAGAGAATCTCGCTGCTCCAAGATCTACTCATGTTGGATTTCATTCTGGCTTGGAGAATGTTCGCCAGCGACTGGCTTACAGGTTTGGAACAACGGCTAAATTAAGTTACGGCATGACAGAAACCAACCATTTCTGTGTCCTTATTGAACTTTATCTGCCAAAAGCATGAAACTGTTGTACAAATTTTTAATACCAACCGGATAGCACACCCATGGAATGTTGACCTCTTAACGCCGATTCAATTTTTCTGACCATTTTTTAATGCTTGTGTAAAGATACCGGAACGAAAGACAAATTGATATAAATTACTGTCTGATGCCTGTAACGGCATATTCCGAAGACCAATTGTATAAGCTATGAATACAGCACCGTTAATTGGTCTCCTATTCGTTCTTGTTGTTCAATAACAACCAGAGCGAACTTCCGCACTAAAGCGATTAAGTTTACCGATCAGCATTCGGCAACGACAAGCAATTAACTATTTCTGACTACAGGGCCACCTATAACGGCTTCAAATGCAGCTTTAACGCTCCACAGCGTAATACGTTCCATAGTATCACCGAAAGCTGGAGACCCGTTGCCTTTTCTTTTTATTGCTGCACTAAGTCCCCTACATCCATAGGACAATAAATATAATCGCCTGTATTTAATAGTATTGAATACCAGCAGATACAGGGATACAGCTTTGCTTACGTATCCCTGGTCCTTCTCCAGTCTGCCCACCTTTGTTTCATCAGCCCGCTGCAAGACCAATGATCTTGCAGCGGGGGCGACAAATTAGAAACTAAAAATTACAGACATGTTAAACCTCGTTACCTGGACACAGTACCTTAGCGGACTCCTTATCCTGACACTTGTTTACTATACCTGGATTGCCATCCGGTTTTATCCGCAAGCGCTCAGGGCGCTGCTCAGCGGCAAAAAAAACATTCCTTTCCAACCATCTGAGCTTGCTACAGGTGAGCAGCAACTGCCGGCTAGTCCAATCCTCCCTGATCAACCAATTACCCCAACTCAAAACAACGAGGAAACTTTTGACAGGATCGAAAGCCTGATTGCCGGACTCAAATCACAGATCCACCAGAAGGGGCCAGGAACCATCGAAACCGGCTTAACAGAAAAACTCAGAAAGGTGATCCAGGACTACCCTGACCTGAAAGATTCGCCATTTCGTCCATCCATCAATGAGATGATCATCAGTGAATGCCGGTTAGCAGAAATCTCCCCACCTGATGAAACCGAACTCCAGCAGCTATGGTAGCGATGAGCTGGAATTCCCCTTGCCCGCTCAGGCCATTGGCGGGCATAGGGGAATAAAGTCTTGCCGCCGTCCCTGCCAAGCGCATTAACAAAAAAACAGGGCAGCGTGACGGCCGCCATTTCTGCACCCGGTACGGTTGAGTACCGGGCGACAGAAATTCCATTCCATGAACAAGAAAAAATGATATGAAAGCAATACCCAAACCACACAAAGCCCAGAACTTAAAGAAATACGGGGCAATGCTCCTACTCTGTTTAATCCACCTATACAGTGACGCCCAGGATGGCAATGCCGGCATTCAAAAGGCAAACGCCGAAGTCAGAAGTTATTTCCAATCCGGGGTCCAGCTGATGTATGCTGTAGGGGCCCTGCTCGGGCTCATCGGCGCAGTTAAAGTCTATCAGAAGTGGAGCAACGGCGACCAGGACACCTCCAAAATTGCAGCCGCCTGGTTTGGCAGCTGCATCTTCCTGGTCGTCGTGGCTACCATCATCAAATCTTTCTTCGGTGTTTAATTCCATTCCCATGAAAGAGCAGTTAAAAAAGCAACTCGAGAACTACCTGGTACAGCACAATCCTGAGCTGATCATCAGCCTGCAACATAGGGCCCTGGATCAATACCTGGAAGAAAAGCTGGCGAAGCATCTTCCCCGATTCGACGCCTTTATCGTCAACGGAAAAGCGCCTGAGTTGATTACCCGGGTCCTGATGAAAGCGCTTACTGCCGACTTGCGGCCCTCCAAATACCATTACCTGCGCAATCTTTTGAAAGAAGAATTTACAGGAGATTACCTGCAGCTTCGGGAAAACGGCACCCTGACCCAGGAAATTGTCCAGCTGATCGCAGTATGCACACCCATTTTCAGTGCCATGCATTTCAGTGAGGCAAAACTTAACGACCAGCTGATCCGCCATGCGGTTTGCCGGCAGATCAACCAATACCTGACCACCACAAAACCTTAACCTCGAAGTCATGAACAACAGCGTTTACACCATCAACAAGGGCATCAATAAAAGCATTGAGTTTAAAGGACTCAAGGCGCAATACATCGGATATTTTGCCGGTGGCATGCTGATCCTAATGATCCTTTTTGTCCTGCTGTACCTGATCGGGTTCAATACTTATTTCTGTATGACCTTTATTCTGGTAACCGGGGCCATCCTTATGATAAAAGTTTACCAATGGAGCAACGTCTATGGCGAGCACGGCATGATGAAGGCCATCGCCAGGCGAAAAATGCCCAAACTGATCAAAAACCATAGCCGGATTACCTTTCAACACTTAAACCATACCCGCTCATGAAAGCCAATATCAGCATTATCCTGGACGGCTCACTGTTCCATGTCGACAGTGAAAAACAGCAATTTGTGCAGGCAGCCTATCCAGAAAACAAGATTCCCTTTTCCCAGCTCAAAGAAGAAGGGGGATTTTATTCGATGATCTATGCGATCGTTGAAAAAGTAGCCAAATCCCATTTGCAACTCATGCGGGAACTCGGCCCCCAGCTCCGGCGCATCATCATTCCCAAAGAGGTATTGCAAAAAGAATTCGGCAAAGACAGCAGCCTGCCGGCGCTTTTCAATCAAACCAGTTACCGACACAACTGGGGCATCCTGATGATTGATGAGGCGATCGACCGGAGGCTCAAAGGTGAACTGCCCACAATCACCTTGATGGGAAAACCTTACGTCATTGATGTCCGCATGCGAGAACTGCGCCCGGTAGCCCAACCTGCAGCGCGCATCGGGATCAAGGAAATGGAGCTGAGCGGCGACGGGGAGAAACTGCGCTTATTCTTTGACACCAAACAGGGACAACAGATTAGCAAAGAATCGGTTTTAACGCCCTTTCGGGAAGGAATCGTGCTGCTGGAAATGCCCAATGAGATCCTGCTGGATCCCGTGGGCGCAGCAAGGCTTTACAAGCTGGAAGACACCGAGTTGTTATCACGCTTCCCCATGAAAATGAGTCACCAGGCCCTGGCCACTCCCCTGACCAAACTTGCACATCAGGAAATGGTCGACCAGCAAAAAAAGAAAAACCTATCCCATCAGGCACCAAAATTAAAATCCTACATCCAACCCCGCAGGAAAGGAAAAAGCATATGAACACCAAGACACCCAACCTTTTCGATATGCTGCCCATTATGGGTATAGAAAATGACTGTATTCTCTCCAGCCAGGGAGACCTCACCCTGGTCTTCCAGGCGGAGCTTCCGGAGATCTTCAGTCTTTCAGATGCAGAATATGAAACTTTCCACCAGAGCTGGGTCAAAGCCATTAAGGTATTGCCCAAATACAGCCTGATGCACAAGCAAGACTGGTTCCTGCAAAGTGCCCATCAGGTGCAGGAGCATCTTTCCGGATTTTTAGCTGAAAGCAGCGCCAGACATTTCCAGGGCAGGCCATTCCTGCAGCATGAATGCTACCTCATGCTCTGCAAAAAACCAGCTGGCAGGAAAACCAGCAGCTCCCTGTTCTGCAACCTGCTTAAAAAAACCATTGTGCCCGGCGAGTTTTTGAAACCGGCAGCATTTGACGCCTTCCTGGACCAGGTCAGTCAGTTCAAGCGCATCCTTGAGGACTGTGGCCTGATTAAACTCAAAAGACTCAAAGCCCCGGAGCTGGAAAGTTACCGGCGCAAATCAGGCTTAATTGAAAGGTACTGCAGCCTGTGTGAACGTCCCCGGGACTTTCTCTACAAAGACATCTCTTTTGAGGACGGCATACAAATTGGTGACCAGTTTGCACAGCTATATACTTTGGGTGATGCAGCCGACCTGCCTCATCTCTGCGGACCAAGAATCACTTATGATAAATTCTCGACTGACAAAACCAAATTCCCTATCGGTTTCGCCGGATCGCTGGGGATGCTGTTGCCCTGCAACCACATTTATAATCAGTACCTGTTTATTGATGATCCCCAGGCAAGCTTAAAAAAGATTGAAAATAAACGATTGCGCCTGCAATCCCTGTCGGGTTACTCCCGGGAAAACACCATTGCCAGGGATGCCAGTAATGAATTCTTAAATGAGGCCATCGCTCAGCAGCGTCTGCCGGTAAAAGCACATTTCAATGTACTGCTCTGGACCGACAACAAAGCAGAACTCCCTGAGCTGAAAAATAAGGTCTGCTCTGCGCTCACGCAGATGGATGCTGCAGCCAAACCTGAGCTGGTCGGTGCCGGACAGATCTGGTGGGCTGGTATTCCCGGGAATGCGGCAGATTTTCCGATGAATGATACCTTTGACACCTTTGCCGAGCAGGCATGCTGCTTTTTAAATCTGGAAAGCAATTACCGAAGTGTAAACCCCGGTCAGGGCATCCGTTTCAGCGACCGGCTAAACGGTAAACCCGTCTATGTAGACCTTTTTGATGAGCCAAGGGCCTCGGGTATCGCCTCCAATATGGGCATGCTGGTCTGCGGAAGCTCAGGGGGCGGCAAAAGCATGACCATCAACCATATCCTCAGCACCTTGCACCAGCAGGGAGCACATTGCGTGACGGTGGACATCGGTGGCAGTTATAAAGGCTTATGTGAATTGGTCGGAGGTTATTATTTCACTTACACCGAGGATGACCCCATCCGGTTCAATCCCTTTTTCCTGGCGGAAGGAAACGGACTGGATACCGAAAAAAAAGAAAGTTTAAAGGCGCTGCTCATCTCCTTATGGAAACAGGAACACGATCCTTTCAACCGCAGTGAATATGTGGCCTTATCCAATGCCCTGCAGGGATATTATGATGAATTGAAAAAAGACCAGAAAATATTCCCATGCTTCAACACCTTTTATGATTTCCTGCAAAATCAATATGGCGTTTTGCTCCGGCAACACAAGGTCAAAGACAAGGATTTTGACCTGGACAACTTCCTGTATGTCTTGCGTCCCTATTATCAGGGCGGTGAATTTGATTATTTGCTCAATGCCAGGGAAAACCTGGACCTGCTGCAACAGCCTTTCATTGTGATTGAACTGGACAACATCAAGGATCATCCCATCCTGTTCCCCGTAGTCACCCTGATTGTCATGGAGCTGTTCATCTCAAAAATGCGCAAGCTACCGGGTGTACGCAAAGTGCTCACCATAGACGAGGCATGGAAAGCCATCGCCAAGTCGGGGATGGCCGAATTCCTGAAGTATGCCTTTAAGACCATCCGCAAATTCAACGGGGTACCCATTGTCATTACCCAGGAACTGGATGATTTGATCAGTTCACCGGTCATCAAAGATGCCATCATTAACAATGCCGACATCAAAATTCTGATGGACATGCGCAAGTTCCTCCACAAGTTTGACCAACTCCAAAATGCCCTGGGGCTATCTGATAAGGCCAAAACGATTCTGCTCTCGGTGAATAAGGACAACAGGGAGATTTTCATTGAGATTGGCGGACAAAGGGCTAAGGTCTACAAAAATGAGCTCTGTCCCGAAGAATATTATGCCTACACCACCGAAGGAAGAGAAAGGGTTCTGGTCAGCACTTCTGCAGAAAAACACGGTAGTATGGAAGCGGGAATAACAGCGCTGCTGAAAGACAAAAACAACAACTAAACTTATGAAAACATTACTGATCACCATCCTGTTGCTGGCAGGCTTGCTGCAACCAAAACCTGTCCAGGCTCAGCTGGCCATTGCCGAAGTCATCAAAACCGGCGTTAAAAAAGTCATCAGAGCCATTGACCTGAAAGTCCAGCGTATGCAAAATCAAACCATCTGGTTACAAAATGCGCAGAAGACATTGGAAAATGCGATGAGTAAAGTCAAGCTGGGAGAGATTTCCGACTGGACCCAGAGGCAGCGGGACCTCTACCAGGACTACTTTGCAGAGCTGAGTAAAGTTAAACAGATCATCAGCGCTTACCACCAGGTCAAAGCGATTGGCGCTGGCCAGATTCGTCTGGTGCAGGCTTATCGCAAAGCCTGGCAACTGCTGAAAAAGGATGCACATTTTTCTCCCGGCGAGCTGGAATATATGGCAAAAGTATATGCAGGAATTCTGCAGCAAAGTGTCCGGCAAATTGATCAGCTCCTGTTGGTGGTGGATTCCTTTCAAACCCAGATGAGTGACGCGGCCAGGCTGGAAGTCATCAGGCAAGCCTCAGACCAGGCTGATCAGGCCTATTTCGACCTGCTGCACTTCAACCAGCAAAACATCAGCCTCTCCCTTAGCCGGGCAGCGGATCAGAATGACCTGCGCCAAATACAGCGCTTATACGGACTGCAATGATCATCGAAGCCCATCAACGGATCAAAAGGCATGTCGCAGACCTGGAAAATCTGCTTGCTCAGAAAGGCTACCCCGGACCGTTCCATGCAACCTTTCAACAAGACGGCAAAACGTTTTCGGACAGCCTGAAATACCTGATGCTGACCCATGAAGTGCTCGGCAAAAAACTACCTGAGCTTTCCTTAGTCAGCCAGGACATCAGACTGAAAGCAGGATACCGCGTCAGTTGCATTTTCAGCCTGGATTATACCCGGCAAAGGGGATTCCTGATCAAAAGCTTGGACATCATCTGCCTGAATCAAAATGGCCTGACATGGGACTACGACTATCAGCAGATCAACAGCCATTCGGAATTACCGCAATGCAGCTGGGCCGCTGCCCGGGTTTCCCCACCTGGTTTAAAAACAAAGCAAAAACACAAAAAAAACCTAACCCGTTAAACATATGAAATCCATACTTTTCACCTTTTCCCTCTTGCTGCTGATTGGATCGGCCGGCAAAGCCCAGACCTGGGCAGAGTTCTTTAAACAGAAAAAAACCCAGCGGCGATACCTGGCGCAGCAGCTCGCAGGCCTGCAAGCTTACCTCAGTTTTGCCAGGCAGGGCTATAACATCATTAAAGATGGGACCAACACCATCAGTGCATTCAAAAAGGGAGACTTTAACCTTCACAGCCTGTACTTTTCGGGGTTAAAAAATCCAGGTACCAAAATAAAAAACCTAAGCTTGCTCGATGACATGGTCCAGCTCCAGGGTCATATATTCCGCCTCAGCGCCAGCTACCTGAGAGAAGCGGTACAGAAAGAAAGTTTTTCTCCCGATGAGCTGTCCTACCAGCAAAGGGTCTTTCAAAAACTCCGTAGCTCCTGTGCCCAGGCAATGGAAGAATCTTACCAGCTGACCGAAGGCCATCAACTGGAACTCAGCGATGACCAGCGGATCGACCGGCTCAGGGAGCTGCATCAACAGCTATTGTCGCAGCTAAATTTCTGCGAAAGCTTTGTGCGGCAAGGTATGTCCCTGGACCAACAAAGGACATCAGAATTAAGGAATATCAATTCGGAGCTACGGTTAAGCGACCTCAATACGGTGTTATGAAAATCCTGCTACTCATATTCCTGCTTCAGCTGACCTGCTATTATGGAAAAGGGCAAAGCCAGGAAGTGCAGCAATTGCTGCTGAATGTTGAAAAACTTGACCAGTTTAAAAAAATACTTAAAGACATGAAAAAAGGTTATACCCTCATCAGCAACGGCTACAATACCGTCCGGAACCTTTCCCAGGGGAACTTTAACCTGCATCGGATCTTTTTAGACGGGCTGATGCAGGTGAGCCCGGCGGTCAGAAAGTATAAAAAAGTGGGCGATATTGTTTCCGGTCAGATGATCCTGGTTCGCCAGTACAAAACCGCCTACCGGCGTTTCCTCCATAGTGGCAATTTCAGTCCGGATGAGCTGCAGTATATCGCCAGAATCTATGACCGCCTCCTAAAGCAAAGTGTGGACAACCTTGATGACCTGCTGACGGTCGTCACTGCCGGGCGGCTGCGCATGTCGGACCAGGAGCGACTCGCTGCCATTGACCAGATCTACCTGGAGCTGCAGCAAAAGCTGGTTTTCCTGAACAAATTCAATACTTCGACCAGTCTTCTTTCCCTGCAGCGCAGCGCAGCGGATCAAGACATTCAATCCAGCCGTGAGCTTTATGGCATGCGGCCCTAGACTTATCCACATGAAAAAAACGACAAAACGAATAGCCCCATTATTTTTTTTACTACTGCCGGCATTTTGCCAGGCACAGGGGCTGGCACAGGAGATGAACAGCCTGCATGGTGTCCTCGACCAGCTGTATCTGGAAATGATGCCCCTATGCAGTCGACTCATCGGCGTTGCCCAGGGCATTGCCGGTTTCGCAGCCCTTTGGTACATCGGCTCCAGGGTATGGAAACACATTGCCAACGCAGAACCCATCAACTTCTATCCCCTGTTTCGCCCTTTTGTGCTGGGCTTCGCCATTATGGTCTACCCTTCGGTACTGAGCATGATCAATGGGGTAATGAAACCTACGGTAACCGCTACTGCTGAAATGATGAGCGGCTCCAATCAGGCGATTGCCAGGCTCCTTAAAGCCAAGGAAAAGCAGGTTAAGGCAAGCGATGCCTGGAAAATTTACATCGGATCGACCGGTGAGGGTGACCGGGACAAATGGTATAAATACACTTATGACAACCAGGATCCCGCAGAAGAAGGAATTCTGGAGGGCCTGGGCAATGAAGTCCGCTTTGCCATGTCAAAGGCCTCCTACAATTTCAGGAATTCAGTGAAAGAATGGATGAGTGAAATCCTGCGGGTCGTGTATGAAGCAGCTGCGCTGTGCATCAACACCCTTCGGACTTTCAACCTGGTGGTCATGGCTATTCTAGGACCGCTAGTATTCGGCATCGCGGTATTTGACGGGTTTCAAAGTACACTGAGTTCCTGGCTGGCACGCTACCTGAATATCTTTCTGTGGTTGCCTGTGGCCAATATCTTCGGCAGCATCATCGCAAAAGTACAGGAGAAAATGCTCATTCTGGATATCAGTGAGATTCAGCAAAATGGAGATACGCTGTTTAGCGCTACGGATACCGCTTACCTGATCTTCCTGCTGATTGGCATTGTCGGCTACTTTACCGTTCCCAGTGTTGCTGGCTACATTGTCAATGCCGGCGGGGCTGGCGCCATGACCCAGCAAATTACCAGCATGGTCTCAGGGGCAGCGGCAGGTACCACCGCTGTTGCCTCCGCGGGCGCCGTTAAAGCAGCCAGCGGGGCGCAGCACCTGATGGGTACAGCGCTCGGTCTCAGCGCCGGTGGCTCAGGCACTGATCGGGGCACTGGCGGATCATCCGGAAACACCGGCAGCTACATGCAAGATAAAATACTTGGTTCTTAACTAATCCCAGCGATATGTTTCAGCAAATAAAAAACATTGATACCGCCTTCAGACAAATCCGGACCTTCAGCCTGGTGGTGGTCTTGGCAAACGTGGCTTTCACCTGTTTCTATACTTACCACTCAGACCAGCGGGTCGCCCGGGCGGAGGACCGTGTACTGATTTTGCTCAACGGCAAGGTGGTCAGCGCCATGAGTTCCAGCAGAAAAGACAACCTGGAGGTAGAAGCCAGGGATCATGTCGCCACCTTTCACCAGCTTTTTTTCAGCCTCAGTCCCGACGATAAAGTCATCAAGGAGCACATCACCAAGTCCCTGTATCTGGCTGATCAAAGTGCCAAACAGGCCTACGACAATCTGGAGGAGAAGGGCTACTATGCAGGTTTGATAGCTGGCAATATCAGCCAATCACTCCAGGTGGATAGCGTTAAGATTGATACCCGGAGCTACCCTTACCCCTTTCGCTGCTATGCTACCCAGCAGATTATCCGCCAGACCGGTCAGCTCCGCAGAACACTCCTTACTTCGGGCTATCTCCGGGAGGTGATTCGTAGTGACAACAATCCCCATGGCTTCCTAATCGAACGCTGGAACACCCTGGAAAACAAAGACCTGCAAACCACACAACCTTAACATGAAAAACAACAACGAAGGACAGCCCAAAGCAATGCTGCAAGAGGTTATCGCCAGAAACATCTGCACGGTAATTCTAAAGCTGCAAACCCATTGGGCCAATGGAATGAGCCGCTTGTTCAATTGGCTGCCGAGGAAAATAAAAATCGCCACGTTACTGCTTGCGGGCATTCTCCTCACCGCATGGAACATTACACTGCTTGGTAACACCGGGCTAAAGGTTCAGCCCATTCCTCCTGTTCAAACAAAAAGTGCCCCCATCCCTCAGACCCAGCCTTCAGACAGTCTGTTGCTGATGGAAAAAATTTATGAATCACGTAAAAAACCACAGAAATGAATCAACTACTCAAATCCCCGGAATTTCTTAACAAACGCAGGTTCTTTACTTTCCTGCCTGTTATCATCGTGCCATTTGCCACGCTCCTTTTTGTACTGCTAGGTGGTGGGAAAGGCATTACCAATAATGGAACTCCCACTACTGGCATCAATACCGAACTGCCCGGCGCCAAGAACGACACGATAAAGCCGCTCAATAAGATGAGCTTTTATGAAAAGGCAACCGCCGATTCCAATCGACTCGCTCAGCAGTCTAAAACAGATCCTTATTATTCGTCAAATGGTTTAGCCGCCCCGCAGACATTTGACCAGGACCCTTTGAATGGGCATCGTCCTGAGTCTGGCGAGCTACAGGTCTATCAAAAGCTGGAACAGCTTAACAAGGTACTGAATCAGCCGGAGAAAAAATTTTCGGATCCTACCTTAAAAAGCAATCCGGTCCCCATAGCTGAAAACACCCATCAGCTCCAGCAACTCAGTGCGATGATGGACGCTGTGGAAGAAGAAAAACAAGAGGACCCAGAGCTCATTCAACTCCAGCAACTGCTGGAAAAAATCCAGGAGATTCAGCATCCGGAATTGCTAAAGGAGAAAAACAACGCAATTCAGCCCGAACGCACTAAAAAAACCTACACCGCCATTCCTGCCATCATTGCGAAAGACCAGAAGGTCAAACAAGGTACCGTGGTGGCCTTAAGGCTATTGGATTCAGCAGTATTGAATGGACAACCCATCCCTAAAGGACATCAGGTTTATGGCAGCTGCGAAATCAGCAACCAGCGAATCAGCCTGCACATTAAAAGCATCGGGCTTGGTTATGCCATTATCCCCGTTGACCTGGTGGTATATGACCTGCAAGACAGTATGGAAGGCATCAATGCACCCGAAGCCATAATTACCGATGCGCTCAAAGAGGGTTCCGATAATGCCATCCAGGGTCTGCAGCTTATGGGCATGGAGCAGAATCTAAGTACGCAGATTGCCGGGGCAGGCATCACTACTGCCAAGGGATTGTTCGGAAAAAAAATAAAGCGCATCAAAGCAAGGCTCAAAGCCGGCTACCAGGTACTGTTAAAAGACAATCAATCACATTAATTAATTAAATCCAAAAATCATGAACAAGAAAAATGTAGAATTCTTGAAAGACCAGATCAAATACACTGGATTTGGTGAAGGCTATGAAAGCCAGCTGAATGAGAAGATCGGCAAAGAACTCAAAGAATTTCAACTCTTAAACCGCACAGAATTCGGCAATGATGTAGTGGTCTCCAGGTTGGATTTCAGTCGCTCAGAATCAAGCGACCTGTACTTTTTTAACCGTTATGAACTGACATTCAGACCCCCACACGCCCAGGAGCTGATGAGCCAAACCTTTCAAATCGGCAAGGAGAACAACATCACCCAGAAAGAGGCCTATAACCTGCTAAGCGGGAGGTCCGTTTTCAAGGAGTACAACAAAATGGAGAAAGACCTGATCCAGGACAAATATGTCGCTACAGGTGAGAAATACAATGCCTGGACACAGCTGAACTTTAAGGAAACCGATAAATACGGAAACTACAAATTCCAGACCTTCGGGGACAATTATGGCTTCGACCTGCAGCAGGCACTGGAAAAACTGCCCATTGCAGAACTTGGGGACGAAACCACAGCTGCAAGACTGCTGCAATCGCTCCAAAAAGGCAACCTGCAATCGGTAAACTTCGTAGAAGACGGCCAATTGCAGCAGCATTTTCTGGCCGCCAATCCCCGATTTAAAAGTGTTGATGTATACGACATGAACCTGAATAAATTGTACCTCAACCAGCAACAGGGTAAAGAACAAATAAATTCCCAGGCAACATCCCTGGAAAACAAGACACCCAGGCCCAGGGTAAAAAAGTCCGGTCCCACCATGTCTTAGCAAACAAGAATTTCAAACCGCTGACGCCAACACTGGCGTCAGCAAATCACAATATCCAAGAAAGAATGGAAGCAACAGTTATTTTAAAGCAATTTCTGGAAAAAATCGAACACGACCCACGAATCAGGACCACACA
>Ga0157370_10000419_pt1 | contig 53608 bp, 37 predicted proteins | sample C35metaG_FD_113463 | JGI IMG/M metagenome (GOLD analysis project Ga0157370, IMG submission 113463) | Corn rhizosphere microbial communities from Kellogg Biological Station, Michigan, USA - C3-5 metaG | ecosystem: Host-associated > Plants > Roots > Rhizosphere > Soil | place: USA: Michigan...
GACCATGGTCAGGTGCTTTCCGTGTTCAATGGTCTGAGTAAGATGAATTTTGATGCAACCAATGTGCTGCAGTTCAACCCGACAAAGGAACAGGCAGCAGAAGCCCGTTTTCTCCGGGTATTTGCACTGTATCATATTCTTGACCTCTATGGTCAGTACCCGTTCAGAAATCCGGGAGATAATTTGTTGCTGCCTCCGAAAGTCTATACAGGGGATAGCGCAGTTACTTTTCTTATTGACGAACTGAATACGATTTTACCGGATCTGGATCCTGCAAATCCAATGACAAAGGCCAACCCTGACGCGGCCAAAATGATGCTGATGCGATTGTATCTGAACAGGGGTGCGTTCAATAACAGGGCAAATCCAACTTTTGATGATGCTGATATGCAACAGGTGATAACCTTGGGTAATTCCATAATCGTTGGTGGTAAATATTCCTATATGTCCAATTATTTTGGAAACTTTAGTGCTTCAAATGGCGCTTCTACGGAAGGGATTTTTGCTTATCCTGCTACCTCCGGCGTTGCTGCGAATAACCCGGGTGTGGATGCACGCTGGATGATGGGGGCTCACTATAATGAATTTACAGCGCAGGCACCAAATGCCGGCTGGAATGGATTTTCCACTATGGGGGATTTCTATAAGAGTTTTGGTTTACCCTTGGCTACCGACTATTCCCTGAAAGACACCCAACTGGATACCAGGCTTGGCCGCCGGGCTACTTCCTGGCCACAAACTACCATAAATTCCGGCATCCGTCCGGGTTTCCTGGTTGGACAACAGTATGACCAGCATGGTGTGGCCTTAAAGGACAGAAAGGGCGCTCCCCTGTCATTTGATCCCAATATTGCAGATAACATGATTGAAACCGGGACCAACCTGGAAGTTACCGGGATCCGCGTCTTTAAATATGTTCCGGATTTTTCTGATCCCACAGGTAAATGGTATTCTTCCAACTCCGGTAACTGGATGATGTTATTGCGTTACCCGGACGTGGTGCTGATGGTTGCTGAAGCGTATATGAGACAGAGCACACCCGACAATGCCGCCGCCCTGGCGCTGATTAACGGACTGAGAACAGTGAGAGGCGCTTCTACTGTTGCCTCCATGTCACTGGTTAATCCAACTAATGTTGACGACCCGACGACCTTACTGGCAGAAAGAGGAAGGGAATTGTATTGGGAAAGTGTAAGAAGAACAGATCTTATCCGCTTCGGAGTATTTAATGTGCTCTGGCAGTATAAACCATCCGACGGGCCTACTTACCTCCTGTTTCCAATCCCTAACCAGGCATTGTCAGTTAACCCCAACCTGAAACAAAATCCTGGCTATAACTAATAATCTATAAAACTTTCATATTTATTGCAAAAGGCCATTACTTACTAATGGCCTTTTGTAATTTTAACTATTTCGAATAATGGACCGGTGACTACCCCCGTTCATCCCTCATACTTATGAATACTATTTCCCGGAACATCTTTCTGTTTTCATTCACTGCTATTGTTTTGTGCAACTCCTGCAAACAGGATCAAACCGCAAAGCCATTATTTGAGCTGGAACAGCATACCGGAATCAATTTTGAAAATACCGTTGTGGATGGTAAACTGGAAAACAGTTTTCTTTTCCGGAATTTCTACAATGGCGGCGGCGTTGCCATAGGCGATATCAATAATGATGGCCTGCCGGATATTTTCTTTACCTCGAACATGGGGGATAATCAGCTCTATTTAAATAAAGGCAATTTCAAATTTCAGGATATCACCCCCGCATCCGGCATTGTCCAGGATAGCATGTGGAGCACCGGGGTGGTATTTGCCGACATCAACAATGATGGCTGGCTGGACATCTATGTTTGTAATTCCGGACACATGAGCAGCGGTCACCGGAAAAATAAATTATACATCAATAATCATAATCTCACGTTCACCGAATCCTCGGCTCAGTATGGCCTGGATATTTCGGCCTATACCACCCAGGTTTCTTTTTTTGATTACGACAACGATGGAGACCTGGATTGCTTTATGATCAACAACAGTCCGGTTCCCGTAAACACACTGAACAATTCAAACCGCCGCGATCTGCCGGATAGGGACTGGCCGGTGGAGAATTTTCTAAAGGGTGGCGGGGATCATTTATTCAGAAATGATAACGGACACTTTACAGAAGTTACCCGGGAGGCCGGAATCCACGGTAGCCTTATCAGCTTCGGACTGGGCGTTTCCGTGGGTGACGTAAACGGGGATGGCTATCCGGATGTATTCGTTTCCAATGATTCCTATGAAAGGGATTATTTATATATCAATCAGCAGAACGGAACTTTCCGGGATGAACTGGAAAACTATTTTGAGCATACCAGCTTCTCTTCTATGGGCGCTGATCTCGCGGATATAAACAACGACGGGTATCCGGAGATCTTTACAACAGATATGCTTCCGGAGGATGATTACCGGCTGAAGACACTGGGTGCATTCGACAATATCGATTTATATAATGCCAAACTGAAAGCGGGATTCTATCACCAGTACGTGAAGAACTGCCTGCAGCTGAATAATAAAAACGGGAAATTCCTGGAAATCGCAGATTACGCCGGCGTGTCTGCCAGCGACTGGAGCTGGGGCGCCCTGATGTTTGACATGGATAACGACGGATACAATGATATCTATGTTTGTAACGGAGTAAACAAGGATGTCACCAATCTGGATTTTATGGATTTTTTTGCCAACGAGGTTTACCAGAAAATGGTGCTGAGCGGAAAGAAGAAAGAATCGGAGGATATCCTGAAAAATGTTCCGGTTCATCCGATGCTGCATAAAGCTTTCAGGAATGAGGGGAACCTGCGGTTCGCAGATGAAGGGAAAGCCTGGGGTTTTACACAGACTTCTTTTGCCAACGGCGCGGCCTATGCTGACCTCGATAATGACGGCGACCTGGACCTGGTGATCAACAATGAGAATGGTCCGGCATTTATTTATAAAAACAATTCCAGGGAGATCAATAAAAACAGTTATATCGGTGTTTTTTTACAGGGCGCCGGTAAAAACACTTTTGCGATCGGAAGTAAAATCAAAGTCTACCAGGGATCTCAGATCTTTTACCGCGAACTGATACCGAGCCGGGGCTTTCAATCTTCTGTCGATTATAAACAGATCATCGGATTGGGAAAATTAACAGCGGTGGATTCCATGATCGTAACCTGGCCCGACCGCAGCACGACAAAATTCGACCGGCCCGCTATCAACAAGGTCTACACAATTCAGGAAACGAAAGTAAAGCGTGAGCAGCCCGAACCGCTTAGGAAAGTTGCAGACAGCAGCCTGTTTAGGCTGGTAAAAAACAATTTCGACCGGCATGAGGAGGACAATAATATCGATTTTTATTATGAGCATAATGTTCCCAAAATGATTTCCCGCGAAGGACCGAAAGCGGCAGTTGCTGATGTTAACGGGGATGGATTGGAAGATATTTATATTGGAGGAACCCAGGTGCATCCGGGCCAGCTCTATCTGCAAACTGCATCCGGGAAATTTGAGAAACAAGCGGAGCCGGGATTTTTACCTTTTAGCGATTTTGAAGACGAGGCCGTTTTATTTTTTGACGCAGATCATGACGGAGACCCGGATTTGTTTATCGGGGCAGGCGGAAATAACAACCATGCGTACAGCCGGCAAATGCAAAACCGTTTGTTTTTAAATGACGGACACGGAAATTTTACCATTGATCCGGGTGCTTTCCCCAATAATCCAAATGGTGCCAATACCGGCGTGGCCATTGCGGATGATTTTAATCACGATGGGTTCATGGATCTGTTTGTTGGCGGGAGGAGCGTACCCAGGGAATATGGATCGCCGCCCGCCAGCTATTTATATGTAAATGATGGCAAGGGACATTTTACTGATATTGCAGCAACTAAAAATCCGGATATCGCACATATCGGAATGGTAACCGGAGCCTCCTGGTCCGACATGGACGGGGACGGACAGAAAGACCTGGTAATTGCCGGGGAATGGATGGCGCCCCGTATTTTTTCTTACCGGAAAGATCATTTTGTGGAAATCAAAACCAATCTGCAAAACCTTTTTGGATGGTGGGAGTCGGTTGCCGTGGCCGACATCAACGGAGACGGTAAACCGGATCTGATCCTGGGCAATATTGGAGAAAATTTCTACCTGCACCCGGATTCCGTTAATCCGGTAAAACTCTGGGTGAATGATTATGATGCGAATGGCAATATAGATAATATCCTCACGCGTACAATTGATGGCAAAGACATGCCGGTGTTTTTAAAGCGGGCTATGGAAATACAGATCCCCTCCCTTAAAAAACAGAATTTAAAACACGCAGATTATGCGAAAAAGACGATTCAGGATTTGTTTTCACACGCCTTACTGGATTCTTCCCTGGTTAAAAAATTCAACTATTGCTCTTCCATTGTTGCTTTCAATGAAGGAGACGGGAAATTTAAAATACAGCCGCTACCCCAAATGCTTCAGTTCTCCTCTGTCAATGCAATCCGCTGTCTTGATCTGAACCAGGATGGCAGCACGGACCTGGTTTTGGGAGGCAATGAATTCGGTTTCCTGCCCCAGTTTGGCAGACTGGATGCGAGCTTCGGTAACGTGTTGATCAACGACGGAAAGGGAAATCTCAGTTGTCCGGGAATGGATCGGACCGGCCTCTATATCCCCGGTCAAACCCGCGACATTGCCCTGATCAAAGGCAAAGGGGAAACCGGCGTTTTATTTCTCGTGAATGATGATTTTCCGGTATTATATCAAATCAACCGGCAAAAAAAATTGCATTAATGATTTCTTCGATACAAGTTTGCAAGCGGAAATGCGGTGTTGCGATAATTGCCGGCTGGATTTTATTTTTAACCGGTTGTCAGCATTCGTCTGTTAAGCAGCCGGTTCTTTTTAAGGTGCTCGAAGAAAAAACCACCGGTTTGGATTTTTCCAATACCCTCTCGCCGACCCAGGAGTTCAATGTATTCAAGTACATGTATTTTTATAACGGCGGCGGTGTTGGGGCCGGAGATTTTAATAATGACGGGAAGATCGATATTTTTTTTGCGGCCAATCAGGTGGCCAACAGGCTATTCCTGAACGAAGGGGGTCTTCATTTTAAGGACGTAACGGCGGAAGCAAAAATACCGGAGGACGGCGCCTGGTCGACCGGTGTTTCCGTAGTCGATATCAATAATGACGGCCTGCTGGATATTTATATATGCCGGGTAGGTAATCATGAAACCCTGCACAGCCGAAATCAATTCCTCATCTGTCAGGGAATCGATAAAAATGGCGTTCCATTTTATAAAGACGAGGCGAAGGAATACGGACTCGATTTCTCGGGATTCAGCACCCAGGCCCTGTTTTTTGATTATGATATGGACGGAGATCTGGATATGTATCTGCTGAACCATTCCATTCATCAGAACGGCACTTTCGGACCACGAAAAGAAAAACTGGCTTCCTTTAATCCACTTTCCGGCGACCGGCTGTTCAGAAATGACGGAAATAATAAGTTTACCGATGTTTCAAAGGAAGCGGGCATTCACAGTTCCGTAATCGGATACGGTTTGGGGATTGGCGCATCGGACATAAATCTCGATGGATATCCTGATCTGTATATTGGAAATGATTTTCACGAAAATGACTATCTCTATATCAATCAGCATAACGGAACTTTCAAAGAAGAACTGAATGATTACATGATGCATACCAGCCAGTTTACAATGGGGGTGGATATTGCCGATCTGAATAACGATGGCTATCCTGAAATTGTAACCATGGATATGCTTCCTTCTGATCCCTATATACTGAAGAGGTCCGAAGGGGAAGACGATTATGAAACCTTTTATCTTAAAATCAAATACGGTTATAATTACCAGTACACCCGCAACAATCTCCAGTTAAACCGCCGGAATGGAACTTTCAGTGAAATTGGTTTGTATTCGGGAGTATATGCTTCCGACTGGTCCTGGTCGCCGTTGTTCTTCGATTTTGACAACGATGGTAATAAAGATCTTTTCATTTCCAACGGGATCCCGAAGAGGCTCAATGATATAGACTATATCAATTTTATTTCAAATGTGGACCTGCAGGAAAAAATGAAAGCCACAGGTCTTGATAAAAAGGATCTGAAACTGATTGACCGGTTTCCCCAGATTAAGATACCAAACAAATTCTTTCGGGATGGAAAGGATATGCAGTTTACGGATATGGCGGATCATATTGAAAATGATAAGAACACTTATTCTAACGGGGCAGTGTATGCGGACTTTGACAATGACGGGGACCTGGATGTGGTTGTAAATAATATTGATGATCCGGCGCTCTTGTACAAAAATGAATCAAACGATAAAAAACAAAAACCTTTTGTTGAAATCAAACTGAAGGGATCTGATAAGAATATTAATGCGATCGGCGCTAAAATCATTCTCTTTGCAAACGGAACGATCCGGACCTATGAAAAATATCCGGTCCGGGGATTTATGTCCAGTTCGGAAACGCCTGTTCATATCGGGATGGAAAATACAAAGGTTGACTCCGCCTTTCTCATTTGGCCGGACAACAGTTATCAGGAAATTGAGCTGGCGCCGGTGGATTCCCTGATCATATTTACCTATAAAAAAGGACTTCCCGCTTATAACTACAGTAATATCACAGGCCATTGGAAGAATTTAACCCGTCCCGTAAAGAACATTACGGCAGCAACTAATATCTTATATGATCATAAGGAAAATTCATTTCATGAATTTGAACGCGAACCCCTGATTCCGCACATGGTATCAACAGAAGGCCCTGCGCTAACGGTGGCTGATCTGAATCACGATGGATTGGATGACCTGTTTATCGGTTCATCGAGAGATGGAAAGAGTGTGGTGTTTCTTCAGCAAAAATCCGGAAAATTTACCCGGACAGTACAACCCGATATAGAAAAGGACAGTGCCAATGAAAACGTTGCTTCCTGTGTCGCGGATATCAACAGGGATGGTTTTCCCGATCTGGTGATCGCCAACGGAGGGAACGAATTCTTTGGACAGGATCAGCACCTTACTCCCAATATCTATCTCAATGACGGAATGGGAACTTTTAAAAAAATGCCGAACCCGTTTGACAGCCTGTTTGTGAATGCTTCCTGTGTTGTAGCCTGCGATTTCAATCAGGACGGATATCCCGATTTATTTATTGGAGCTAAGTCTGTCCCTTTTAATTACGGAAAAACACCGCGATCTTATCTGCTTGAAAACGACGGGAAGGGTAAGTTTAAGGACGTGACGGAAAAGTATGCACACGGGTTGGCAATGGCCGGATTCGTTTCAAACGCTTTATGGTTTGATTTGAATAAGGATGGCCGGCAGGATTTAATTATTTCGCTGGAATGGGGAGGCATTCTCGCCTTTGTCAGTCATAATGGAATATTTGAAGAAAAAGTACTTACCGATAAAAAAGGCTGGTGGAATTTTATTCTGCCGGTTGACCTGAATAACGACGGACAGATTGACCTGATTGCGGGAAACCTGGGATTAAACAGCCGGTTGAAAGCTACTGATCAGCAGCCGGTGAGATTGTATTATTACGACTTTGACGGGAACGGCAAAAAGGATCAGGTGATGTCGTATTATCTCGACGGGCGGGAGTTGCCTTTTGCGAATAAGGCGGAACTGGAAAAACAGATACCTCCTTTAAAAAAGAAATTTTTGTATGCGGAGGATTTTGCAAAAGCGGCATTTACCGATATTTTCCCGCGGGATAAACTTGATAAAGCCGAAGTGCTCACTGCGAATTATTTTTCGAATGCAGTTCTTTTGAACCAGGGTAATTTGCATTTCAAAACGCAGGCCCTTCCCTGGAAAGCACAGTTATCATCTTACCGGGATGCAGTGGTTGTTGATGCAAACCAGGATAGTCTCCCGGACATTCTATTGGTCGGAAATTATTACGACAATAATATTCAGATGGGCCGGTATGATGCCGACTATGGAACCCTTTTGGTGAATCACGGAAAGGGCAATTTTAGTACGGAAAGTCTCAATGGGCTTCAGATAAAGGGACAGGTCCGGCATATTCAAAGAATACATATTTCCGGCAGGGAAGCTTTTGTTCTCGCCAGAAATAACGACAGTACCATGGTCATTCAGTTTGCAGGGAAATAACTTATTGTGCTGAGCCGCTGACCTGAAAGCTGGTTATGGCAGATCCGGCGAGTCCCTCCGGGGAGATGCCCTCAACTACGACGGCAAATTTTCCTTTTAAGTCGGCCGTGTAAAAAGAGACTTGTTTTTTACCATTTTGTCCGCTGATTAATTCAGGTGACCATTGTAAAACATTTCGGTAATCCGGAACGGGACTCTGTTGCTGATCTGCGGCAGCATAAACGGGTGAATAAAACTCCCTCTGCTGCTGCAGCCCGTCGTACTCAAGTACAAACGCATTTGGATCCAGCAGCGTTGATCCCAGAGATCCATCATAGGATTCGACACTCACAATTCCGTCAACAATGGCTGAACCTGTAAAGAATTTTCGCGATACCACTTCGATCTTCCTGATCTTTAGCGGGTCCAGGGCAACAACCCGGCTTGCATCAGATATGGGCAGGCCATCTACCAGCAGGAGCGGATCATCATCGAAAAATGTATTGAAAAGCAGGTTTCTGACCCTGAATCTGAATTTATCCCCTTCTCTCCGTACCCGTACATCATCTACATATTCTCTCAGCACTTCTTCCATTGTAACAAACCGCGTATAATCATCTAAGTAATAATATAAATCGGGCTTGCCAAAAAAGGCCGTAGAATCCGATGCCGGCACTCTTGCATACCGGTGTTTCCTTTCGATCTCATAGGTATTTTCCACCTGCGTACCGATACTCCGGGAGAGCAAGGCATTTTCATATTCCTCTGAAAGGGATAAATCGTCCATTGGATAAGCGGCATATTTATCGGCATAAGAACCTGCAACATCTATTCTATAGTCAGAATCTGAAATATTGGCCGGCTGAAGAATGAGGGCATTGCTTTTATACGTGTTCTTAAAAGTAAATCGAATATTTCCATTGGCATTGCTGGTAGCGTTACAAAACGCGAAATCCGTTCCGGGAACCGTCAGATTGTAAGCAATATTTTTTGCGGGCAAACCGCTTGATTTATTTATAATTTTACCATTGATTACCGGCCCCTCTGTTTCGGGCAGGAATTCAAATTCGGGTTTTTTTGATTGAAAAACATCATTCCATCTGAATCTTCTCCAGCCCTGCGTCAGCAATAAATTGTCAATGGCCTGATCTGAACTGTCGTCTGTGCGGTTAAAATAATAATCCGGAGATTCAACCCTTCCTTTTAACTCGGAAGTCAGATATAAATAGGAAAGAATATTTTCTTTGGGTAAGGACTGCAGGGAGTCGAGCAGAAAAACAGATAAAGACATATTTGCTGACAAAGGCAGAGCGGAATTGTCAGTGGTTGTCAAACCGATATTAACTTCACTTCTGGGAGCGTAATTTTCCCGGTCTGTTCTTAAGCTGATCAGCAGTCTTTTTTCCGGACGCCTGAAAACCAGGCGTTCGCATACCGGCTGTTCCGATGCATTGAATAAGGTAAAGGTCGAAATGCCTTCGCCAAGGTCGTTTTTATTTACAAAAAAAACGGCCGCTCCCTTATTCAGCTGACCGGTCTGCACATTTTTTATTATATGCCGGGTGTGGGCGAACAGATATACCCTGCTACTGGTAAATTCTTCTGTTCCCAGCACGGAAATTTTTATTTTCCCTTTTTCGGGCTCGGTCAGGTGCAGGGTAAGTCCTTCGTTCAGGGCGTCCGGAAGTTTTCGTATTATCAATGAATCGGCAATATTTACCACTGCGTAGTAGGTTTCATTTTTTTGCGGGGTAAGCTGAAAATTTCCCATGCCATCGTGGAATGATTCGAAACGGGCGAGCGTATCTTTATGCTGATTGATAACGGCACCTTTTCCATAGAGGCCGTCACTTTTTTTCCCGGTTATTTTGAAGGCGATGACTGAGGTCAGACCATTCACCAGATTTCCTCCTTCCGGAAAAAATTGTATTTCGGCAGTTGACAAACCGGCGCTGCCATTGGGCGATTTCCCCCGCAGCGTATTAACGACGCTGATGGTTTGTTTATAGAAGAAATCTGCGGGAAAATTCTTCATCCAGCCAGTATAGGCACGGAAAAGGTAATTCCCGGAAAGCATAGATCCCGGCAGGGTTATTGATCCGTTACCGGTTCCTCCTTTCATCTGAATCTTCACCTGTAGCACGGGCTTTTCTTCTTTGCTGATGATTTCTATATAGGCGATACTGCTGACAGACAAGGGACGGTGAAAACTTTCATCTACGGAATAGACCTTGAACCAAATGGTTTCTCCGGCGAGGTAAAAGGTTTTGTCCGTATGAACGAATAATTTCTCCTGAAGATGATTCGTCTGATAATCATAAAATTCTTTTTGCAGCTGGCCCGTAAACTGATTTTGGGCATTTCCCCAAAACCAGCACAAAAGAAATAAATAAAGGCCGACGCATCTTTTCATTGTAGATATTTATGGCCAGAATGAGGGTTTAACATTTGTTCCGCCCTGATACCGGCAATCCAGGCATTCTCTGGGGGCGACTATTAAAAAAATTATTAAATCGCCTTCAAAATGATAAGGACCATAGTCCGGATCCGGATAGTTGTAAATCAGCAGATTCAGCGGATCGGTGGGAATGGTATGGGTAGAGCAGGAATAAGCAGGATTTGATTTCCAGTCCGGCAGCTGACTGTTACTAATAAATAGCCTTTGCTCCTGAACAGATGATGCAGATACATATCCCAGCACCGGGTCTTTTGTATTGGTCACTCCATGAATATTCCCGACCACCTGGGAAGGCTGCACATCAAACAGGCCACCAAGCGATTGGGAATTTTTCTGTACGGTTAACCAGTAATTGTACGCTTCGGCTGTTAACGGGTATTGCCTGACCAGGATACTATATCCGTAATCCATTTTCGGATCATTTTGCGTAAAATTTGCCAGCAGGGCGTGATTTATCACATCCTTGCTAAGCGCAACGGAAGATCCCAGCAGGATATTATTGGAATGCGAGGTGGTCCAGCAGTAATGTGTGCTCTCCAGTACACCCAGCGGATAGATGAGACCGTTACTCTCAGCCCAGGGCGTTTCCAGCGGGGAAACATGTTCGTAGGTTTCCAGATAGTCCCAGCGGTAATAATGCGTGCTGTTGGCAGGATCGTGTGCGTTGGCATAAATATTAATTGCCTGCTGATGGGTAACCGGATCATTGATTAATTCCCAGTTCAGACTGTCAATCGGAGGTGATATTTTGGATTCTACCAGGTCCGAGAGATATTTATTTCCCTCCGATGTGGTAACGGATAGCTGATAGCTCAAGCTATTGTCAAGATTCAATGGGAAACTAACATAAATGCCATGGGCTCCGGTATCGGTTAACGGGTAGCTGTTGCCGTCTGAGCCCAGGATGCTCACCTCTGCATTTGGTTCGGGAATATTGGTGACTGTATCAGACAAATTGAGGGATCTGGTAAGGGTAAAAGTGGAAACGGCATTGGCCCCGGTGTTAATGAATCCGTCGACAGCCAGGAAATGATTGCTTGCTCGGATTTCCGGCGGATTAAAAGCTTTCCTGCAATGCGCAGCGCTGATCATGATCACAAATACCAAAATATATTTTATTCTTTCCTTATGCATGGCTGGTCAGAATTTTATATTATAGGTTATAAAGGGTATCAGGGTGCCAAAAATCGAAAGCTGGTATCCCTTCACTTTCCCGTTCTCCTGCACAAAATAAACGGAATACGCATTTTGGCGGCCTGTTAAATTGTATACTCCGGCAGACCATGAATTATGGGAAAGCTTGGTTGTTTTGTGGTTGCCTTCCAGATTAAAGGAAAGGTCCATTCTGAAATAATCCGGTATCCGGTATTGATTCCGGTCTGAATAATACAATGTAGCCGATCCCCCGGTATTGAATATTGCTAAAGGCAGCGTGATGGGTCTTCCGGTACTGTACAGCACATTTACCGAAACACTGTACCGGTGGGAAAACCGGTAATTTCCGATGAAGTTTACGTTATGTGGTTTGTCGAAACTGGCCGGATAATATTCGCCGCGGTTAATAGTTTGTCCGGCGAGTGGATCGTCCTGCTTTAATAAGCTTCTCGAGAAAGTATAACTAAACCATCCGTTCAATTTCCCGGTTGTTTTCTTAAAGAGAAATTCAACGCCATAGGCTTTTCCCTTTGTTTCAAAAACATCGGTTTCAATATGATGATTTAACAGCAGGCTGGCACCGCTTTTATAGTCAAGGTAGTCCTTCATTTCCTTGTAGTATACTTCCACGGATGTTTCAATGCTGTTGGATCTGAAATTCTTGTAGAAGCCCAGCGATAATTGCTGCCCCTGCTGCGGTTTAATATTCGGATCGCTCAGCTTCCAGATATCCGTGGGTGAAATATTAGTCGTATTGGAAATAACATGCACATATTGCTGCATGGTATTGTAACTGATTTTAAATGAAGCATCGTTTGAAAGCGAATACCGGGCAGAAAGTCTTATTTCCGGGGCTGCATACGTTTTAATGATTTTACCGCTTTTATAAGATATCGTATCCTGCAGGGTAACCGGCTCCCTCGGTAAGCCGGGAACGTATTGATAAATATCGTGTGCACCCAGGTAATTAAAAACAGAGTACCGTATGCCGGCGTTAACGGAGAGATTGGGAGTAATATCAAATTTATCTCCCAGGTACAGCGCTGATTCGAGTGCCTGCTCGGCCTGTATTGTATTGTTCACTACCAGCGACTGGCCACCCACGGGTTGGTAAGTGCCCGGATTCAGCTTGTATAAAATAGTATTCAGTCCATAGCTGATTAAATGCTTATTGCTGGGCGCATAACTAAAATCTGCCCGGAAATAGTTCTGATTAATATCAAAACCAAGTTTAAAAGCGTTAACAGGCACCTGCGAACTGGAAACGGAATATTGATAGTGGTCAATGCCTGCGGTGAAAACGGCAAAGGATTTATTTGTAAAATTATGTTTCCATTTAATATTCACATTCCGGTTGCTGTATTTATACGTGGTATCGTTGTTCAGGTTGAAGCGGTCGCTGCTCAGGTAGCCCATTACATACAATGTATTTTTTGCATTGATGATATGGCTTATATGCAGGTTGGCATCGTAGAAATTTGCTTTGCTGTTGCTAAAGCTTGAATTAGGAATCAGATTGAGCAACCAGTTGGAATAAGTAGTTCTGAATCCGGCAATAACAGAAGTCTTATCTTTTTTAAGGGGACCTTCGATCGTGAACTTACTGGTGAGGGGACCGATGCCACCTGAACCCGACCATTTTTTATTATTTCCGTCTTTGATGGCCACATCGAGAACAGAGGATAGCCTGCCCCCGTATTTTTCCGGGATCGCACTTTTGTATAATTCTATTCCTTTTACTATGTCCGGATCAAAAGCTGAGAAAAAACCGAATAAATGACTGGGGTTATAGACGGTGGCATCGTTGAAAAGTATCAGGTTCTGATCGGCAGAACCTCCGCGCACGTTAAAACCATTACTTGCTTCTCCCACGGAAGTAACGCCGGGAAGAGCCAGCACTACTTTCAGTATGTCGGGTTCTCCAAAAATGACAGGAACCGACCGGATGGTTTGAATATTTAACTTGCTTACCCCCATTTGCACGTTTCGGGTGTTGGACGTTTTTTCTGCGGAAACAATAACGGCCCTTAGGCTGGCAACATATTCCGACATATCTATATTCAGTTTCCCATCGCTGTACAGTATTACCTGCCGCCTGGTATCTTTCATGCCGACGCTGCTGATTTTAATCAGGTGACGGCCTTTTGGAAGCGTAAGGGAATAATACCCGAACTGATCGGTATTTAATACAGTGGAAGGGCTGTCGGTGTAAATCGTCGCTCCCACAATGGGCTCTCCTGTTTTAATATCCCGCACATATCCGGCCACCGTAACTTTTCCCCCGGACGATCTTCCGTTCCGGGTTCCTATCTCAAATAGTTTATTTTCCGGCGAGAACTTCAGATTTGATTTTGATGAGGATGGTTCGTCAGCATAGATATCCGGAAATGCGGCGGAGTCTGAAAAGGGTTTACCGGAATCAAAAAAATGTTCCGGGAGAGATGTCTGAATTGAAAAGCGCCTGCTGATAAATACATTTCCGTCCGCATCCAGTGCGAAGTGAAGATCCGTGTCTTTAAATATCCGGTCGAGCAATTGAGGGAGGGTTAACTGATCTGCATTAATGTTTATTTGCAGACTGTCCGTTTCTGCGGGATCGTAACAGAAATGATAATGCGTTTGCTGCTCCACTTCTTTTGCCATCCTGGAAAAAGAATATCCCTGGAAGTTCCCGGTAATTTTTTTCTGATCCTGTCCGGAACCCCGGATGCCCGGGATTAGGCAGATTATAAATATATAGAGGGAACAATTCCGCATGTCAGGATTTTAGCCGGGCGTAATAACTGGTGGTACGAACGATTGCTTCTTCCGGTCTTTTCTTAAAATTGAGCTTATTAGTCCGGATGAATTTTTTTAGCAGGTCTTTTTTGTCCTTCAGTAGATCGAGCAGGGAATTTTTCCCCTCTACCGCATAGAAGCCATTGTTCAACTTTAAATAAAAAGTATTATACTGAACATATTTCGAATCCTCATAACCGTTAGGGACCACCAGCTTTTTAACTCTTTTTGCAAAAACAGGCATGTCATTCGCAGTGAGTTGTTCATAATAACCATTGTCCGCAAAGGCGCCGTTTGTTTTTGCGGCATCCAGCCGGACAAAGGGATGACCCGCTATGGAAAAGGAATCCACTTTTTCTTTGGGCAGTCTGATCAAAGCATCATGTGTGTAATTACTGGTTATCAGTTCATCCAGCACCAGATCATATTGCAGGCGAAGATCATGATACAGAATACCCTGACAGGAGACATCTCCCGGGAGCTGATCGTTTGACTCAAAGAAAGGGAAACCATTGGCCTTTTGTCCGTTGCGGATATATTCAGCGCCATTAAATAATTCCGCACTCTGGCCGATCTGATCAAAATAAATATGATAAAGCTGGCGAACGGAGCCTGAATAGAAGGCGGAATCCGAAGCGGCTGCCTGCTGACCAAAGGATTGGAAAGCGGAAAGAAAACAATAAACGAATCCTCCAAAAGCAACGGCCCTACAATACATAAGCAGATAATATCTTCTTTTCAGAATCAGGGTTTCCTGCTATCTGAAATTCGATCGTTTCGAAAAATACAGTCAGGCAATTTAAGATAAATAATCCTTGGGAAAAATAAAACATGGATCAGCTGCCTAAAGGAATTTAATCAGGGAATCGGAGTATAAAAACGCGTGATCCATTTCGTGGTATCCTTTTCCAGGCTTCTGTCGGTGACCAGGGATTCAAATGAATTGGCCATCTGGAGGAGGCTGTAATCCTGGATAAAAAAATTGAACTGGATATGGGCCTGATGAATGGAGCCATAGCCTCCCCTTACCTCTGCGGTTAAAACTTTCCAGGGAACAAAACGTTTGAACTCAAAATTTCCACTGCTTTTTAACGCTTTGTTAAGGGAAAGGGCGACCATGGATTCGTAATGGTCATCGATCCTGTCAACATGCAGCATGGGATAATTATTCTCCTTTGCCTGGTTGGCTTTGGCATAAGCTCTCAGTTCCTTTATATGCTGATAAATTTCCGTGGTAGACGGATAACCAGCGGTCCTGAATTTGGTGGAAATTAAGGTTGTGTCTTTAGACAATTCCACATGAATATTTATTCCGTAGATATTCTCCGGTTTATTCAAAAAGCCCTGCATGCTCTGCAGGATATCATGCATCGCTTTTTTTGAGGCAGCGGATTCTCTGTACTCTTTCATCCGGATAAAAGGATTAAGACTGGCAGGAAACTGGTATTCCCAGACCAGGAAAACGGAATCCATACCTACGGGAACAATATTTAATCTGCTCTCCCTTTTTATTTTCCCCTTTTGAATATCAATACCAATTGCATTATAAAAATGTTCGCCGGTTGTAAACGTAAAACCTGCATAATTCCGGGAAGAGTCGCCCTTCTGTATTTCTTTCGAAGGCCACCATTTATGCCAGTCGTTATCATTGAGGAGGGTCCTGAAGGCGCTGGTGGATTTTAAATTGACCCGAATCGCTTCCGAAACACGCAGGGAATTGGGAATTAATAAATAGGGCAGACAGAGTAAAATAATAAAAAGCAGAATGGTCAGGTAAATAATCCATTTTTTCATAGCGTCGCTTTATCCGGGGTTTGTATGCTATTAAATTTCCTAATCAAAATTTTTATTGATTATCAGTGTGTTATGTAGGGTCATTGAAAATACTGCGCAAATATGCAGGAATAAACCCAATATCCGCCTACCTTTGCCGTCCATTTAAATCTGCCCGCCGGGATAGCGGCGGCGAAATCAAAAATAAGCATAATGAGCAAACTGCATTTTATTACCAAACATGCGAACGAGGCTACCGTACAACGGAACTGGTGGGTTGTGGACGGTGCTAATCAAACCGTCGGCCGCATGAGTGCCCGTATCGCAGCGATCCTGCGCGGGAAGAACAAAGCCTATTACACTCCACATGTTGACTGCGGCGACTTTGTGATCGTTACCAATGCAGACAAAGTGCTGTTCACCGGTAATAAGCTGGAAGATAAGATCTACATCAATTTCTCGGGATATCCGGGCGGGAAGAAAGAAGAAACCGCAAAGAACCTGTTAAAACGCAGGCCCGAGGCGGTTATCGAAAGAGCCGTTAAAGGTATGCTGCCAAAAAACAGGCTGGGAAGAAAGATGTACAAGAAGTTGTTTGTGTACACCGGGTCGGAACATCCGCATACGGCACAGCAACCCAAAGCACTGACATTCTAAAACGAAAGAGTTGGGAACGGGATCTTCATTTTAATCACTGAATTTCCACATTTCCACATTTCCACATTTTCACATTATTCTCAAATTTTCTCTTTCATGGAAAAACAAAAAACCGCCACCGGACGCCGTAAAGAGGCAGTAACCCGGATCTTCCTGAACAGGGGCAGCGGAAAGATCGTGATCAACGATAAAGACTATAAAGAATATTTCTCCCTGGCCTATCTGCAGAACCAGGTGGATCTGCCTTTAAAGGCAACGGAATCGCTGGATAAATTCGATATCCAGATCAATGCAACAGGCGGCGGGATCAAGGGTCAGGCTGAAGCCTGTAAGCTGGGCATCGCCCGGGCCCTGCTGGAAGTAAATCCCGAACTGCGTCCCCTGCTGAAAGCTGCCGGGGTGCTGCGCCGCGACCCGAGGTCGGTTGAACGTAAAAAACCGGGCCGCAAGAAAGCCAGAAGAAGCTTCCAGTTCAGCAAACGTTAATTACAATTATTCAATTTGTTTGCCGTGGTTACTATGACCAACGGCTCAAAGTTTAATCAATATGGAACAGAATACTTCACTTCAGCAGCAGTTATTGGAAGCCGGCGTACATTTCGGTCATCTGAAAAAGAAATGGAATCCGAAAATGCTGCCTTATATATTCGCGGAGAAGAAAGGCATCCACATCATCGACCTCAATAAGACCACAGAGGCCCTGCAGGAAGCTTCGGCTGCGCTGAAACAGATTGCCAAATCCGGTAAGAAAGTTATGTTCGTCGGCACCAAGAAACAGGCGAAGGAAATTGTAACGGAGTCAGCAAGAAAAGTAAATATGCCGTTCGTTACAGAACGCTGGCTCGGAGGCATGCTCACCAATTTCAATACGGTTCGCAAGAGTGTAAAGAAAATGCAGAGTATTGAAAAGATGCTGACAGACGGTACATTCGACAGCATCACCAAGAAGGAACGTCTCACCCTGGCCAGGGATAAAGATAAAATGGAAAAAGTTCTTGGCGGGATTGCCCAGCTGGGCCGTGTTCCGGCCGCTCTCTTCCTGATTGATATCGGACATGAACATATCGCGCTGGCCGAGGCAAGAAAACTGGGTATCACCACGTTCGGGATGGTGGATACCAATTCCGATCCGAACAGGGTGGATTTCGCAATTCCTTCCAATGATGACGCCACCAAATCCATCGCCATTATCGTAAACTATATAGCCGCAGCGATCGCAGAAGGACTGGCCGAAAGAATGGCCGCCAAGGATGACGAAGTGGAAGAAGTGACCAGTGATGAAAACGAACGCAGGGCAGCCCGTATCCAGGCAGAAGCCGAAGGAGAAGCCAGCCGCGGCAAGGGAGAAAAAACCGCCCGAACCCCCGGAGCACCCAAACGCCGCGTTCCCAACAGCGGACGCCGCACGGGGGCCAGGTAGTCTGTTCAACTGCCCTCCGGAGCAGGATCATTCAGAAAATCGTTCACGAAAGCAATAGCCGCAAGGCTGCCGTTGCTTTAATAAAAAATTACGATCATGTCAACAACAACAACGATCACCGCAGCAGAAATCAATAAACTACGCCAGGCCACCGGCGCAGGAATGATGGATTGCCGCAAAGCCCTCCTGGAAAGCGACGGGGATTTTGAAAAAGCGATTGACTATCTCCGTAAGAAAGGTCAGAAGGTGGCTGCCCTCCGCAGCGACCGAGAGGCGAGAGAAGGCGTTATCATTGCCAGCACCACGGCGGATAATAAATCCGGGCTGATCATTACCCTGGCCTGCGAAACGGATTTTGTGGCAAAGAATGCAGAGTTTGTTGCATTCACCCAAAGCATCATGGATATCGCCCTGAAGAATAATGTAAAAACGCTGGAAGAACTGTTATCGGCTAAATTCGATAACGCCAGTATTGCAGATAAAATCAACGACCAGGTTGCCCGGATCGGCGAAAAAATCCAGCTCACCCGTTTTGAAAGGATAGACGCTGATGCGGTCGCCGCTTATATACACGGCGCTTACCGGATGGGCGTGCTGGTGGGACTGAATAAAAATACCCCGGCAGCCCTGCAGGCAGGCAAAGATGTAGCGATGCAGATCGCCGCCATGAACCCGGTAGCCGTGGATCCCGATTCCGTATCGCCGGATGTGATTGCGCGGGAGAAAGCCATTGTTACTGACCAGATTAAAAATGATCCGAAGATGGCCGGCAAGCCCGATGAAATGGTTGAGAAAATCGCCGTGGGTAAACTGAATGCCTTCTTTAAAGAGAATACACTTTCTGCCCAGCCCTTTGTAAAGGACCCGGCAAAATCCGTTGGCGACTATCTGAAAAGCGTAGATTCAGATTTGAAAGTAACCCGGTTTAAAAGAGTACAGTTAGGATAAAATTTCATCCCGCCCATCCGGCGGGATTTTTTATGCCCGGTCATTCCTGAAAAAAATCTTTTCTTTGCACTAACTTTTTTTATCATGCTGCCCAAGTACACGCGTATTCTGCTGAAATTGTCCGGTGAAGCCCTGATGGGAGATAAAAATTTTGGTTTCGACAATGCAGTGATCGCACAGTACGCGCAGGACATCAAAAGCATTGTTGACCTGGGTGTTCAGGTGGCCATCGTGATTGGCGGAGGGAATATTTACCGGGGCATGAACGAAACGGAAACCGGTATCGAAAGGGCGCATGGGGATTATATGGGGATGCTGGCCACAGTGATCAACGGGATGGCCGTACAGGCCGGACTGGAAAAGATCGGCGTATACACACGCCTGCAGAGCGCCATTAAAATGGAACAGATTGCAGAACCCTATATCCGCCGTCGCGCCATCCGGCATCTCGAAAAAGGCAGGGTGGTAATATTCGGCGCCGGCACAGGTAATCCTTATTTTACCACGGATACCGCCGGATCTCTCCGTGCGATAGAAATTACTGCGGATGTAATCCTAAAAGGAACCCGCGTGGATGGAATTTACACGGCTGATCCCGAAAAGGACAGGTCAGCAAAAAAATACGAAAGCATCACTTACCAGGAATGTATTTCAGGAAACCTGAAAGTAATGGACATGACGGCCTTTACCCTCTGCATGGAAAACAGCCTCCCCATCATCGTTTTCGACATGAATAAACCCGGAAATCTGCGGCGGGTAGTGACCGGAGAACGGGTCGGAACCCTGGTTTCCGGATAGATCGCGTATTTCTACTTAAAATTCCGGCTCCGTTTGTATTTATGCGGGGATATCCCTATTTTGTAAGGGTAAAAATCTGCATCTTTTACGATTCTTCCACCCATTAGTCCGGTATCCCATTAAAAGCGCAAACCCAGTTCCACGGGAAAACCTGTGCCTTGAGCCCCGAACTATATGAAGACATTTCCCCTGATACTTGGTTATACTTTAACCGTCCGGCTTCCCGAGATCATTATCTTTCTGCTGGGAGCACTGGTTCTTGGATTTACCCTGCATTATTTCTGGACCTCCCGGAATACTATCCGGATTCAAAAACCCGCCGAAGAGGGAATTAACGAAAATGATAACTGGAAGCTCAAGTATTATAACGATATGGAGGTTCAGGAGAGAACGCTCCAGCAACTGCGGGATCGCCTGGCAGAATCGGAAGAGAATGAGAAAATTCTCGGCATGGAAACGGAAGAACTGCATGCACAGCTCAAAGAACTGAAGGAAAAATATCTTAAAACAGAAGCCCTGGTTAAACCTCCCACTTCATCGGAGGAATACCTGAACCAGTTAAGATTCGCCCAGGACAATCTCGTTGAACATAACCAGTATATTAACCGGCTCCTGCAGCAAATTCAAATGCTGAAGGAATCGGAAAAGAAATACCAGGATCTCCAACAGCAGCAGGCAATGCTGAATGAGCAGATAACCTTCCTGCACCGGCAGCTTTCGGAAAAAGATACCGAGATTCACCGCCTCCTGCAGGAGCAAAGGCTGGTGCTGGAAATGAATGAGCGCATGGATAAGGCATTCACTGATTTTACCACGATGCAGGAGAAACTGCGCAAACTGGAAAATTACCTGGATCAGCCGCACAATAAGCGGATCGAATACGAGCAATTGCAGGAATCCTATTTTAAGATCAGCCGGGAGTATGATGATGTAAAAGGAAAACAGATGGCGCTCTTCGATGAAAACCAGCGCCTGAGCCGCATCCTGGCTGATACGGAAGACAAACTCAAAGAATCGAACTTTCAGCGTCAGCAATACCAGAAAAAAGCCCTTTTCCTCGAAGAGCTGAACCGGGATCTCCAGGATGCTACCGAGCAACACAAGAAAATGGAGAGCCAGCTCCGCCGCATCAGTGAAATGGAAGCCATTCTTTCCCGTACTTACGGTGAAAAAAAGGATCCGCCCCCTGCTCCCATCATTTAGAGAAACTCCGGAAATTGCTTTTAATTTTATTTTGCGACGGTTGATGATATCGGAGTTCTTTTTCCCTCCCCTGGTCTTCGACAATGCGGGGCTTTCATATTTTTTACTTTTTATTTTTTACTTTTTACTTTCCGCTAATTTTGCCCCATGAGCTCCATCGCCGATATCAGGAAAGAATACAAATTAAAAGAACTGCAGGAAGCAGCTGCGCATAAAAATGCCATAGAGCAATTTGATTTGTGGTGGAAAGAAGCACTGAACAGCGAGATAGATGAAGTGAATGCGATGACACTGGCAACGGCATCAGCCGATGGAATCCCTTCCGCGCGAATCGTTTTACTCAAAGGATTTGATGCAGCCGGCTTCCGCTTCTTCAGCAACTACCATAGTTTTAAGGGAATGCAATTGGAAGAAAACCCCCGGGCCTGCCTCGTATTATTTTGGAAAGTACTGGAACGGCAGGTGCGGATCACGGGTCTGGTTGAAAAACTCAGTGAAAAGGACAGCGATGAATATTTTCAAAGCCGCCCCGCGGGTAGCCGTATCGGGGCCTTAGCCTCGCCGCAGAGTGAAGTGATCGAAAACAGTGCATGGTTAATAAACCGTGCTGCCGAACTGGAAAAGAAATGGGCCCATGCAGAAATCCCGCGCCCGCCTCACTGGGGCGGCTACTTGGTGAAGCCCGTCAGCATTGAATTCTGGCAGGGCCGGCCAAACAGGCTGCACGACAGACTACTATACACGCTGCTTGAAGATGGGAAGTGGGGAGTGGAGCGGCTGGCGCCCTGAGGAGAGTGGATAGTTAATAGTGGATAGGCTCATATATGAATTCGCGCATGGGATCTATCTACTATCCACTATATACTATGCACGATTCAAAGAAGCTGATTACTTATCCTTCTTCTTCGGCGCCACTTTCTTCACATTCTTCGGCCTGCTCTTTCCAAACGAGCCCATAAATGTTTTGCCTTTTTTTGTTTTTTTATCTCCCTTGCCCATAGTGTGATTTTATTGACGCAAATATCCGGAAAAAACGGAAGCTCCGGTCATTTAATATCGCAATGTCCGGAGCTTTAGAATGCGGAAAACACCTGCAGCATTATAATTTGGCAGACAATTCCTTACCTGCTTTAAACTTTGCCACTTTTTTCGCCTTGATCTTGATGACTGCGCCTGTTTGCGGGTTGCGACCATTACGCGCTGCTCTTTTGGAGACTGAAAAAGTTCCAAATCCTACCAGCGTAACTTTACCACCGCCTTTCAAAGTTTTTGCCACGGCTTCAACAAACGAATCCAGCGATTCATTCGCCTGCGTTTTTGTAATACCCGCATCGTCTGCAATCTTTGCAATTAATTCAGCTTTGTTCATAGTGTAAATTTTTTATACGGAGCAAATATACCAGCTTTTTATGTCAGGCAAAATTTTTTGAAAAGATAAAAACGGATAAGGATCAGCACAGATAAGGGTTTCAGAGTTTTTTACCCAATGAGAAAATGTACCGTATTTTTCGGTGGGCGCGGAAACCCTTATCCGGAGCGGATTCCGGGAGTACAGGGTAAAACCCTTGTGCACAAAGGGTTACAGCCGGATTGTCAATTTTAACATTACCGGAATTTGTTTTATTTCTTTTCCACAATTATTGCACAGGGGCAGCATGCGATAATGAACTCAGCATTGCCGGCTCTTATTGACGTTTGCGGCTGTAGCGCCGGCAATATCAGGCCCTGTGAAAATATCAGCCTGATTATTTTTCCAGTTCAAGATATACCGGGCAATGATCGCTGTGCTTTACGTCGGGATAGATTTCCGCCTGCAGAATCCTGCCGCTGAGTTCGTTTGTTACATTTGTATAGTCAATCCGCCATCCCTTATTGTTTAACCGGACCGTTGGGAAACGCTGACTCCACCAGCTGTAGCGATGGGGTTCCGGATGTAATTTGCGGAAACTGTCCGTCCATCCGCTATCCAGGAAAGAATCCATCCAGGCTCTTTCTGCCGGCAAAAATCCGGAGGAGTTCTTGTTGCCTTTTGGATCGTGAATATCAATTTCCCTGTGTGCAATATTGTAATCGCCGCAAAGGATCAGGCGGGGATGCGCCTTTCTCAGTTCCGAAAGATAAATAAAAAATTCATCCAGCCATTTGTATTTGAATCCCTGCCGTTCTTCTCCGGAAGTGCCGGAAGGAAAGTAGGCGTTGATGAGCCGGATATCGCCGAAGTCGAGCTGAACCACCCTCCCTTCTTCATCACTTACCTGATGACCCGTTCCGTAAACCACATGATCCGGCAGTATTTTAGTGAATACCGCTACACCGCTGTATCCCTTTTTCTGCGCGCTGAACCAATAGTCGTGATATCCGAGATCGGTAATTTCCTGGTGCGCCACATTATCCTTGTGGGCTTTGGTTTCCTGTAAACAGATTACGTCGGCGGGATCTGTCTTCAGCCAGTCCACCAATCCTTTTTTCATGGCGGCCCGGATGCCATTAACATTGTAACTGATAATACGGAGGGATGACATATGATGAATTGCGTTAAATTCGGCATGCAATTTAATCTTTGTTTACTAAGTAAAGCGCATGGCCATAAAAGAAGATCAGCGTATTATTCCCTCTGTCAAACAGCCGTTGTACCTCGAAGGACCCCAAAGCAGGGGATTTGAACTGAGCTTTGCATTTAAGGTTTTCTGGCAAACGATTATGGGCAACCGCGCCCTTTATTTCGTGGGCCCCTGCATTACCGTATTTGGTTCTGCGAGATTTAAAGAGGATCATCCCTATTATGCCGCTGCGCGGGAGTTCGGGAAAAGGATTGCCGGAATGGGACTTACAGTGATGACGGGCGGTGGCCCTGGCATCATGGAGGCTGCCAACCGCGGTGCGTTTGAAAATAACGGCGCATCAGTAGGTTGCAATATCCGCCTGCCCTTCGAGCAGCTGCCCAACAGGTACATGGACAAGTGGATTACCTTTGACTATTTCTTCCTGCGAAAGGGCATGATGCTGAAATACTCCTATGCGTTTATTGTGATGCCCGGCGGATTTGGAACCATGGATGAATTTTTCAGTACGCTCACGCTCATTCAAACCAGATCCATTACACAATTTCCCATGGTACTATTCGGGAAGGAATTTTATAAGCCGCTGATGGAAACGATTGAGCTTATGAAAAGGGAGGGCACTATTTCTGAAGCCGACCTTTCACTGGTACTGTTTACGGATGATATCGATGAAGCGATGCGGCATATCAACACCTATCTTTCCAGTAATTATGATATCCGGAAGAAAAGAAAGCATGCCTGGTGGTTGTTTGAGAAAAAATTCAGCAGGTCGTTCCGTTAAATTTGAAAGGGGAACTGAAGTCAACCCCGGCAGGATCGCCTTAATCAATTCTTTTTCCCACCGGGAAACTGAGGCCGAGGTTCAGGATCATTTCATAGGTGCCGAAAGCCTGTTTCGCCGTTCCCTTATAAATTTTTAAACCTGAATAACGCGCATAATCCAGTTTATTGGTATACTCGAGGTAAAGATATTTGAAGAAAGTGGCCCTGATGGCGCCTTCCACGCCGACGTTCCATCCCCCTACCTGGAAATGCGGATCATTTCCCGGCTGATCAAAAAATTTATTCTCCACGTGCGGTACCACGGGCCCGATACCGGCTTTGCCGTAACCGTCGATCAGGATCGTTTGTTGTTTATTCGCCAGGAGATGCCAGCGCTTCACGATATTAAACAGCAGAAAATTTGCGCCGTTGTTGAGATAATAATAAGAGCTGCTGTCTGCATTTGCGCCGTTATCCCGGAATAAAACTTTTCCATCATAAGATTTATTGTCCATCTTTCCTTTCACATGCACCCACTGGTCATCTCCAAAAATAAACTTCGTGTGATCGAAATTGATTTCAAATCCCAGTCCCTTCTTTTTGTTGAAGATATATCCGATGCGGTAGTTGTACTGGGGAATGGTAAGGGCCTTATTAAACAGCTGCTCATCCCAGCCTTTGCGGTCGTGGCCGCTGATGTTTTTAAAGGTGAAGTCATTTCCAAGTTCCGGCTGGCTGATCCGCACATTGCTGTGGGTATACCATTCCGTATTGTATCCCCAGGAGAAATAGAACTCTCCTTTTCTTTCTTTCTTTGTTGAACGGCCCGTGTTTCTCACGCCCTGCCCCATACCAAAAGCAGGAATAGTCATTACCAGCAGCAGGAACCCAGGTATCCCGGATATTCGATTTTTCATAAAAAGGTTAACGCAATTTTTTAAAAAGAGTTGCAAAGCTACATACAAAAACGGGTTTTGAAAATCCTTTAACGGAGAATTCACCCACATTCTTCGCTTCCCCTAAATGCATCAGCCTTACTCCTGCGGTACTCGATTTCCAACGGTTAAAAGGCGGGTGTAAATATGGTTTTCACTAAACAGGTTGTCCCATCAACCATTAACCATCAACCATCAACGATTCTCCCACTTACGCATCATAGTCCAGCACCGGCCGCAGCCATCGTTCTACTTCCGCAATGTCCATTTGTTTTCTCCCGGCGTAGTCGGTAACCTGTTCCTTATTGACCTTCCCGATGCCGAAGTACTTGCTTTCCGGATTGGCAAAATACCATCCGCAAACGGAGGATGCGGGATACATCGCCAGGGATTCGGTGAGCTCTATTCCGGTATTCTCTTCGCCTCCCAGCAGATCGAACAGTTTATATTTTTCGGTATGATCCGGACATGCGGGATATCCGGGAGCGGGACGGATACCCTTATATTCTTCTTTGATGAGTTGTTCATTGGTTAACTGTTCGGCTTTTTCATAGCCCCAGTATTCGGTACGAACTTTTTTATGCAGCATTTCTGCAAAAGCTTCTGCCAGCCGGTCAGCCAGTGCCTGGAGGATGATCTTGTTATAATCATCCTGATCATCCATAAATCTTTTGATATGTTTTTCGATTCCCTGCATGGTGACGCTGAAGGCGCCGATATAGTCGGTTTTCCCGGTTTCGGCGGGTGCAATGAAATCCGCGAGGGAAATATTGGCCTGGCCTGCCGCTTTTTTAGACTGCTGCCGGAGGAATTCCAGGTTTACCGGGGACGCATTTTCCCTGTGGGACTGCACCATCACGGTATCAGAATCCGCTGCATTGGCAGCCCAGAGCCCAATAGTACCGCGGGGCGTCAGCCATTTTTCCCGGATGATTTTTTTAAGCAGGCCGCGGGCATCAGCATATAGTTTGGTGGCTGCCTCGCCAATTTTTTCATCTGTTAACAGTTCCGGAAATTTTCCGTGAATTTCCCAGGCAATAAAGAACGGCTGCCAGTCAATATATCCCGCAATTTCTTCCAGATCCGGATTGTCGAAAACTTTTACTCCCAGGAAGCCGGGCTTTACGGGGTTAAAGTCAGCCCAGTTGATTTTTGTTTTATTCTTCTGCGCCTCCTTAAAGGGAAGTAATTGTTTTCCGGTTCTTTTATTGGCAAAATCCGTTTTGAGTTTTTGATATTCCACGCCGATGTTTTCCAGGAAAGCTGGTTTCTGTAATTCATTCAGCAGGTTGCCGGCAACTGTAACACTCCGGGACGCATCGAGCACATGCACCACGCCATGGCCGTATTCCGGCGCAATGCGGATCGCCGTGTGCATGCGCGATGTGGTGGCGCCGCCAATCATCAGGGGCAGTTCAAAATTGCGCCGCTTCATTTCCCTGGCCACATGTACCATTTCGTCGAGGGAGGGTGTGATCAGTCCGCTCAGTCCGACAATATCCACTTTTTCCTTTATCGCGGTTTCGAGAATACGGTCGGCAGATACCATTACGCCGAGATCGATGATATCGTACCCGTTGCAGCCCAGCACAACCCCCACAATATTTTTTCCGATATCATGCACATCACCTTTTACGGTGGCGAGTAAGATTTTCGCAGCGCCTTTTTCTTCGGTTGTTTCTTCACCCGAGGTGTTCGCTGCTTTCCTTCTGTTAAATTTTTCGAGTTTTTCCTGCTCAATAAAGGGCGTGAGTACGGCCACAGATTTCTTCATCACCCGGGCGCTTTTCACCACCTGGGGCAGGAACATTTTTCCGCTTCCAAACAGATCTCCGACCACATTCATCCCGTCCATAAGCGGACCTTCAATCACCTCCAGGGGTTTGGGGTATTTCAATCGTGCTTCTTCCGTATCTGCTTCAATATACTCAGTGATGCCGTTGACCAGCGCATGTTTTAGCCTCTCTTCAACGGATGTTTTCCGCCAGCTTTCATCTTTTTTTTCTTCCTTGCCTTTTCGTTTTACCGTTTCGGCAAATGCAAGCAGCTTTTCCGTTGCTTCATTGTTGTCATTGTTGCGGTTCAGGATCACCGCTTCGCATAAATCGCGGAGCACCGGATCAATTTCATCGTAAACCACCAGCTGGCCTGCATTCACAATCCCCATGCCCAGTCCGGCTTTGATGGCATAATACAGAAACACACTGTGCATGGCTTCCCGAACCACTTCATTACCCCGGAAGGAGAAAGAAAGATTGCTTACCCCGCCACTGAGTTTCACCAGTGGATGCTGTCTTTTGACTTCTTTTGCCGCCTCAATGAAATCGACCGCATAATTGTTATGTTCTTCCAGTCCGGTGGCTATGGCAAAAATGTTGAGATCGAAAATAATATCCTGGGGATCGAAGTCTAATTGTCTGGTAAGAATTTCATAAGCCCGGTGCGAGATATCTATTTTTCGTTGCATGGTATCGGCCTGTCCTTTTTCATCAAAAGCCATCACCACTACGGCGGCGCCAAAACTTTTGCAGATGATTGCCTGCTCAATGAACTTTTCCTCTCCCTCCTTCATGGAGATGGAGTTGACGATACATTTTCCCTGCACACATTTGAGTCCCGCTTCAATGATATTGAATTTGGAAGAATCGATCATGATCGGAATCTTCGCGATGTCGGGCTCACTCTGGATCAGGTTCAGGAAAGTGGTCATCGCTTTCTCGCCGTCGAGCAGTGCGTCGTCCATATTGACGTCGAGGATCTGCGCACCGTTCTCTACCTGCTGACGGGCAACGCTCAGCGCTTCTTCATATTTATTCTCGCGGATCAGCCGCGCAAATTTTTTGGAGCCGGTGATATTGGTTCGTTCGCCAATGTTTACAAAATTGGATTCGGGGCGAACGACCAGGGGTTCAAGCCCGGATAAACGGAGCCAGGGTTTAATTGTATTTTCTTCACTCATGATGACGGTTTATGCTGCGGTTTCGACGACCGGTAATTTTCTCGGTTCGAATTTTTTTACTTTTTCCGCAATATGCCGGATGTGATCCGGGGTGGTGCCGCAACAACCCCCCACGATATTCACAAACCCTTCTTTTGCCCATTCTTCCAGAAAATGGGCGGTATCTTCCGGTTCTTCTTCGTAGGCGCCCATGGAATTGGGCAGGCCTGCATTTGGATAAGCAGAAGTATAGCAGGAAGCCAGTTTCGACAGTTCTTCGATATGCGGACGCATTTCTGCCGCGCCCAGCGCGCAATTCAATCCTACGCTAAGCGGTCTTGCATGCGCGACGGAGGTATAGAATGCTTCCAGTGTTTGTCCGCTGAGGGTCCTGCCGCTGGCATCCGTAATGGTGCCACTGATCATGACCGGTAGTTCAGGTTTTTTTGTATCGCGGAAATATTTTTTGATAGCGTAGATGGCGGCCTTGGCATTGAGGGTATCGAAAATGGTTTCAATCAGGAGCAGGTCCACCCCGCCTTCCACCAAACCTTTCACCTGTTCATAATACGCGTTGGAAACTTCGTCGAAGCTGACGGAGCGGAAACCCGGATTGTTTACATCAGGCGAAAGAGAAAGGGTTTTGTTCATGGGGCCGATGGCGCCGGCGATGTATTTCGTGGATGGTGGATAGTGGATGGTGGATGGTGGATTGCTGAGGGCGTTGCCCGCCGTAGCTTCAGCGAAAGTGGGTTTCTGGTTTGCAACGAACTCTTCAATAGCCTGGCGTGCAATTTTCGCGGCGGCCACATTCAGCTCGTAAGCCAGGGACTGCATATTGTAGTCGGCCTGGGCGATAGCCGTGCTGCTGAAGGTATTGGTTTCAAGGATATCGGCGCCGGCTTCGAGGTATTCGCGGTGAATGGCTTTAATGATGTCGGGCCGGGTGAGCGAAAGCAGATCATTATTGCCCTTTACATCCGAAGGCCAGTCCTTAAAGCGTTCTCCGCGATAGTCTGCTTCGGTCAGATTGTATCGCTGGATCATGGTTCCCATAGCACCGTCGATAATGAGGATGCGGTGTTCCAGCGCAGATTTTATATTTTCCATAATTTGGTAAAATTGAGTCTGCAGGCGGAGTTGTACATGGCTGGAACCGGAAGAAGGCTGAAAACGTTAGGAAAAGTAAATGGGGACTTCCCTGGCGTTTATTAGTTCAGTTAATCTCCTAAGCTTCAGGCCGAACAATAAACAAATCTGCCTGTCGAGGGGCAAAATTACGCCATAATGATGTAATAAACAAAACGAGGGGCCTGCGCTGGCGCCCGAAACGGTTCTCCAAACCGGGTAAAGCAACCTCCCTAACGGTGTGATACATAGCTTTCCACGGGCAGCCGGTTGCTGATGGACCGGGCGAGCGTCATTTCATCGGCATATTCCAGTTCGCCGCCAAAGGAAATTCCCCTGGAGATGGTGGTGATTTTAACGGGAAGGGAAGCCAGTTTTTTCTGGATATAATAGATGGTGGTATCCCCCTGGATATTCGGATTGAGCGCGAAGATGATTTCGGAAACGCCTTCTTTCTGTACCCGGTCAACCAGGGACTCGATAAAAAGCTGTTCAGGGCCAACGCCATCGAGCGGGGAAATCACGCCGCCCAGCACATGATAGGTTCCGCTGAACTGCTGGGTGCTTTCAATGGCAATCACGTCCCGGATGGTTTCCACTACACAGATCATATCCTGCCGGCGCATGGAATTGGCGCAGATGGAACAGATATCCGCATCCGCCACATTATGGCAGCGCTGACAAAAACGAATCTCCTGGCGCATCTTCATCAGCACTTCTCCAAAACCCATTGCTGCAGAAGGGTCCTGTTTGAGTAAATGGAGCACCAGCCGGAGAGCCGTTTTCTTTCCGATGCCGGGTAATTTGGCAAATTCATTAACCGCCGTTTCTAACAGAGCCGAAGAAAATTGCATCGTGTAAAATTACAAAGTAATATCCACTTCATTGTCCCAATTCGCCTTCACATTGAGTTTGCGCCGGAGGGGCTGAACCTTTTCCGGTTGCCGGTGTTCGAAGAAATTGCCGGGATCCCAGATGCCGTTCTCATTATCGTCATACAGAATGCGGAGTTCATATTCTCCGGGATCAAAAAGCCTGTCGTCGTAACGGGTAGTTTTCCCGAAAATATATTTCTTTATTATCTTGTCGCTCTGCACAAAGAGCAGTACCGGGTGGCGGCTCAGGTCCAGGTTTTTAAACCGCAAACGGACATTCCCATAATCCGATACTTTTTTTGTGGCAAAAGTAATGGTATCCGTTTTGAGCAGTTTTACGCCCAGGGTATCTTCTGCAAAATCCTTATCGAGGATCAGGTGGTAACGGGTATCCGGCACCCAATTATAAAAAAGCGTTACTTTTTTTGAAAGACTGTCTTCCACATAGTGATGACTGGTTATATTTTCAAAGCTGTCCGTGGTGAAGCGTACTTTGGAAGAATCGAAATATTTAATGGGCACCTGGAAAATAAATTCAAACTGGTCGTGGAGGTCGAGCACTCCTCCGGTTATATTTCCGGAAACGGCCAGCCGTTTGGGCTTATCCTTATCTTCTTTTTTGGGTTTTGCGGCAGGAGGCGTTGTAAGCAGCAGTTTTTTAACCGGCTTATCCCTGCTGGTGTCGGCATAAGCATAGAGCTCCGGAGCGGTCATATCTTTATTCAGCACTACCGGACTGTCGGCAAAAGCAAAAACCTGCGCCTTGCTGGTATAGGTATGGGAACCCGACTCATCTTTCATTGCGTAGAGTGCATAGGTGCCGGGCCGGAGGTGATGAAAGCTGTAGTTCCCGGAACTATCCAGGCGGGTCATGTAACGGGGTCTTTCTTTGACAACAGCGGAATCATCCAGTTTATCGTGCAGTATTGCGATCAGGGTACTATCCGGTTTACCCGTATTCGCCATAACCACATTGCCGCTGTAATTCAGGGAGTCAATATAATTGCCGGTGGAAAAAACATAAGTAAAATTCTTCAGCACATTGCCCTCGTGATTATCCACCACTGACTTTCCGAAATCCAGGGAATAGGTGGTATTGGGCTGCAGGGTATCTTTAATCCGGATGGTAATGGTTTTGAGTTTATATTCCACATTCGGCTGGATTTTTGGAATCGGCAGCACGATCAGGTTCTGGCGTACATCTTTCAGGTCGATATATTCATCGAAAGTGAGCACGATTTTATTGCTGTTGAAATGAAGGGTATTTTCATCGGGTTCAGCCGTTACGAGTACGGGCGGCAGGCTGTCCCGGGGACCGCCGGTGGGGGGAATGATATTTGCACATCCGGTAATGCCCGGAAACCGGAGTAAGATGATGCAGATCAGCAGTAAGGAAAGAAAGGTTTTCATGTGTTTTTACGCCGTGCAAACTTACTGGACCGGGGCGGGATTTATACAGATTTATGATTTTATAAAGAAGCATGTTCTTCCTCATCCGGCGGGAAGCCCGAAACGTCCAGGTAATTGGTTTTTACGAACCGGCACCAGTGGCAGTCTTCCTTTCCGCAGCCGGTATAAAAATCGTGGTGTTGGATCTTTTGCCAGGTATCGGTGATCTGGCCGGTTACGAGAGCCTCGTCTTCCGGACTGATCTGCAGTTTCTCCCTGCGGTAATTTTTTTTATTGTCAGGCTCAATGAAATCAAACTCCACACTCAGCACCTGCCAGTCCTGCTGAGCCTGCTGATCCAGTAATAATTTATAAAAGACTGCCTGCCGCCAGTAATCCCCGCCATTGGGTTCTTTATCGGACGGCCGGACAATTTTTTTCCTGCCGTTTTCCGGATTGCCGGTTTTGTAATCCACCACATTCACCCGTTTGCCATCAAATTCCAGTTTATCGAGTTTGCCTTTGACGGGCACATTCCGGATGGTCACATTGCGTATCATTCTTTCAATGCTGACGATCTTATTCCAGGAATGGATGTATTTATTATAATATTCCGGCAGCACAATATGACCGTATTCCATTCGCCGGCTGAATTGTTCCGCGGTAAAACTTTCCCGGTGGCGGTTCATATAATTGTCGAATGCATTTAAAAAGAAGGGAATGCCGGCGAACTGATCATTATTCTCCTGCATATTCCGGAATAGTTGCTCCAGTGCCACGTGTACCGCTGAACCGAATTCTGTGTTTTCGTTTTTTGGAGAAGGGATCCGGAGCAGGTTTTTATAATAAAATTCCAGCGGACATTTGAGATAGTTATTGAGTGCCGTTACATTCATCTGGAAATTTTCCAGCAGGCGGTTCACAAAATCGAATTCAGCTCTTTCAATCTCAGGTGCGTGTTCACCCTGCAGCAGCAAGAGTTGAAAATCGGAAATGGCCTGCCGGGACAATTCCGGTTTTTCGGTTTCCAGGTTAAAGCCGGCCCGGATTTCTTCCACGAATACGGAAGCTTCGGCATCCTTACCGTCGTTCCGGAAACGACTGTAAGAAATAGACAGATGGGTTTCGGCCCGCGTGAGGGCTACATAAAAAAGCCTTCTCAGTTCTTCGCTGTCCTTTTCTTTTTCATTCGAAAGAAAACTGTTCAGCAGCTGTTCGTAATCTGCATCCTTTACATTCGGAAGGAACATGCTGATGGGATAGTGAAATGCATTGGCGGGTTTTTTCTTTTTCTCCCAGTAGTGCGCATTCATTCCGGCAATGAAAAGGTATTCAAATTCGAGCCCTTTGGAACCATGGGCAGTGAGCAGGTTCACTGCATCCGTACGGCCGCTTACTTCTATCAGGGGCAGGGAGATCTCTTCCTTGTCCATCAATTCGAGATGGGTGACAAGCCCTTTCAGGTTCATGGAAGGATTTCTTGCCGTTTCCTCTTTTACGAAATCGAAGAAAGCCGTGAGCACCTGCAGCAGTTCCAGTTTTTTTGGACTGTTCATGATTTCATTCAGCATGCCCGTTTCGCGGAAAACGCTTTCAAACAGGGATTGCACGGTGGTATTGGAAACCCTGCCGATCAGGGATTCCAGGATGCGGCCGGCCGCGGCCAGCCGCTCATGCATGGGCGGGGTAAAAAGATCGGGCGCGGGTTGCCGGCTCTTATCGTATAACCATTTCCGTAAGGAAGTCTTTTGCGCAGTATATTGCTTCCGGGCTACTTCTGCGGTCAGGCTGGCAATCTCGATGGGGGGAATATGGAACCAGTCGGCATGGAGGATCTCAAAAAGCATCTCATCGCCGCTAAACGGAATTTCATGTTCCGTGGCCAGATACGAGATGATGAGCATGATTTTATTCACCAGGGGATCCCGGAGCAGGTTCACACTTCGTTTACTGTAGACCGGTAGATTCTTCAGTTTGAAGAACTGCAGCAGTTCTTCCCCGTATTTATTCTCTTTATAAATAATACCAATGTTGCCGGGATGAATGCCCGCCGTGATGAGCGCTTCCACCCGGGTAACGATATCTATCATTTCCGAACGCTCCGTATCATATTCCCGGATTGCCGGAAGGTTGGTAAGCAAACGGTTCTTTTCGTTGGAAGAAAGTAGCTCCTTGTTGAGCCCTGCCATCTGGTTCACGAGACGTTCTGCGTTCAGGCTGATCAGGGCTTTGGAAATATCGAGAATAGGCTGGGTGCTCCGGTAATTATTACTCAGCACAACGGTGAGCAGGTCTTTCCGGTATTTATCCGCGAAGTCAAGCATATTATTCATGCTGGCGCCCTGGAACCGGTAGATGCTCTGATCGTCATCCCCGACCACAAAGATGTTGGGCTTGTCCCAGAAATTGATCAGCAGCTCCACGAGCCGGTTCTGCGTGCCGCTGGTATCCTGGAATTCATCCACCAGGATATACAGATATTTTTCCTGGTAGCGACGCAGCAACTGTTCGTTCTCTGTAAAAGCCCGGATCACCCAGTTGATCATGTCATCGAAATCGTAGCGGCTTTTGCTGCGCATCAGTTGCTGAAAAGGTTCAAATTCATTTGCCGCGGCGCGCAGTTTATCCAGCTGTTCTTTTTCTTTATCGAGGTCTGCCCTTTTTTTGTCGCCTTTTTTAAAATCCTTCCCGTTCCTTTTATATTTAAAGAAATCGCTTTCTTCAATTGCTGCCAGGTATTCGTCAATTTTCTTACCGATAAAGGCGGGCGTCCAGCCTTCTTTTTTCATGGTACTGAAAAGGGAGCGGAGGTTCTTCACCTCGTAATAGGCATCGCTCCGGAATCTTTTCAGCGGATGATTTTTTGGGAATGAATCGATCAGGAGTTTCAGGTATTGAATCTGTTCCAGCACGGAAACCGGGTCCAGGCTGGTTTTTTCGAAATAGGAAAGATTGTCCTGAATGATATCGTTGCAGAACGCATGGAAGGTGTAAATATTCACTTTATAAGCGTCCGGACCGATAAAACTGAGCAGCCGGCGGCGCATAGCCACGGCCCCTGCATCTGTATAAGTAAGACATAGTATATTTCCGGGATCTGTGTCTGTTTCAATTAGTATTTTTCCGATGCGGGCGCCCAGGATCTGGGTTTTGCCTGTACCGGGCCCGGCAATCACCATTACGGGACCGTCTAAACTGTCCACAGCCTGCTGCTGCTGGGGGTTTAGCTTTTGGTAAAGCGCATGAAAGACTTCGTTCTGATGCATAATAGAATAGAAAAGTTATTCAAAATCAGGAAACTTTCTTAAATCCGGAATATTATTCCCACCGTTTTATCGTTATACAGCGGTATAATCCGATATAATCCGAAATATGAAGAACCCCCAGTCGTTCAAAGTGTTCATTGTTGAAGATGATTTGTGGTACGGCTCCATGCTGGAACACTATCTTTCCCTGAATCCGGAATATGAAGTTAAACGATTTGAATCACCCGCTGATTTCTTCGCGAAGCTTCATGAAGTACCCGACGTGGTTACGCTGGACTATTCCCTTCCGGGCAGCGATGGTACGGAGGTCTTGCGGAAGATTAAGGAATTTAATCCGGATATCCGGGTGATTATCATCTCCGGACAGGAAGACGTGGCCACGGCGATTAACCTGCTGAAGAACGGGGCATTTGATTATATCGTAAAGGACGATGATACCAAGGACCGTCTCTGGAACAGCATCCTGCATTTGCGCGAGATCAGAAATCTCAAAGAAGAAGTGGAAAGCCTGAAAAATCAGGTTGGCCGCAAATACGATTTTTCCCAGATCATTATCGGGAAGAGCGAACCGATGGAGAAAGTTTTTGCCCTGATAGAAAAAGCATCCAAAACAAATATTACCGTATCCGTTACCGGGGAAACCGGGTCGGGTAAGGAACTGGTGGCGAAAGCCATTCACTATAATTCCGAAAGACATAAGCAACCATTCGTTGCCGTTAATGTGGCCGCCATACCCAGGGAACTGCTGGAAAGTGAACTATTCGGTCACGAAAAAGGATCTTTTACCGGCGCCGTTACGCGGCGGATCGGGAAATTTGAAGAAGCGGACAAGGGAACGCTTTTCCTGGATGAGATCGGTGAGCTGGACATCAACCTGCAGGCCAAACTGCTTCGTGCGGTGCAGGAAAGGGAGATCACGCGGATCGGCGCCAATGCCGTAATACCGATCAATGTGCGGATCATTGTGGCCACGCACAAGAATTTACTCGAAGAAGTAAAGAATAAAACTTTCCGGGAAGATCTGTATTACCGCCTGGTTGGATTGCCGATACTGCTACCGCCCTTGCGGGAAAGGGGAACGGATATTCCGGTGCTGGCTAAAAGTTTTGTCGACAATTTCTGCAAGGAAAATAAAATTAACAGGAAAGTGCTCACACCCGAAGCCCAGCAAAAGCTTACTGCCTATCCCTTCCCCGGGAATGTGCGGGAGTTGAAATCCATCATGGAGCTGGCGGTGGTGATGAGTGATGAAGAAAATATTTTGCCGGAACATATTACCCTGAATGCTTCCACCAGCATCAGCGACCTGCTGAACCGCGAAACCACCTTAAAGGAATTCGAAAGCCAGATCATTCAACATTACCTCGACAAATACGATAAGGATGTATTACTGGTGGCGCGGAAACTGGACATTGGGAAATCCACTATTTACCGGATGATTCAGAACGGAGAGCTGAAGAGTAAATAGATCCCGATGATGATTGCGTTCCAAGAAGGCTAACCTATGCAAAAGACCAGGACAGACAAGCAGCGGTTGTATGGTAAAACCATATTGGTTGCGGAAGACGTCGAACTGAATCAGCACCTTACCCGCCATATACTGGAATCCAGCGGCGCTGCCGTGGTGATTGCGAATAATGGCTCTGAAGCCCTGGACTGGCTGAAGCGGCAGTATTTTGATTGTATCCTGATGGATGTGCAGATGCCGGAAATGGATGGCATTGAAGCCACCGTACAGATCCGGCGACTGCCGGACCCCGTGATGAGCGCCACGCCGATCATTGCGCTGACTGCCAATTGTCACGCGGAAGATTTATTGAAATACCAGCGTGCCGGCATGGATGATTACCTCGCCAAGCCCTTTGACGAAGCGCTGCTCCTGAGCGCTATTCTGAGCAATGCAAAAAAGAAAAAAGAAATCATTTCCGATACGGTGGGACAGGACCTCTATGACCTAACCATGATCCGCTCGGTATCCGGCGGCGATCCCGCATTTATTAAAAAGATGATCCTCCTGTTTATGGAGACCGTTCCGCAGAATGTAAAGGAACTGGTGGAAGCCACTACCGAAAAAAACTGGGAGCAGGTATCCAAGATGGCGCATAAATTGAAATCCACGGTAGATTCCATGGGTATCAAATCTATTCACGCAGATATCCGTAAAGTGGAAGCGCAGGCAAAAGCCCGGGAAGGGCTGGAAGCATTGCCTCAAATGGTGATGCAGGTAGAAGCGGTGATCTCGCTTTGTATTCGGCAGCTGGGGAAGGAGGTGAATTAATCGTGGATAGTAGATGGTGGATAGTCACTCGTCTATCTACTATCCACGATTGCAGGCTAAAAAATTACTTTTTACTCCCATTTTGACTTTAATACTCGCTATTCCCTTTTGTCTCCCCCGGTAGTATTGATTATTATCAAATCTTTTTCCCAGCTTTTGCACAATTGTCCCAAAACGGGAATCGGGCGATTCCCTCTATTAATTACAATTTTTTGTAAATGAATATTTTATATCTGGTATAAATCCGGCATCTTTTTTCGATAGCTGTATAGCATAACAGCTGACCCATGTACCTGCATACAACGCCGGGAATATTTATAGTAGAAGATAACCTGATGAATCAGCAATTGATTGCCCGGGAAATGGAATCCTTTGGGGGCAGGATATCCTTTTATACAACTGGTGAAGACTGCCTGGCCGACCTGGACCTTCATCCATCCATTGTAGTGCTGGATTATAACCTGGATGGCGAGATCAACGGGCTGGAGACCCTGGAAGTGATCCGCAGGTTCGACCCCGCTATATTTGTCGTACTTTTTTCAAGCCAGCAGGAAGTGCATAGCCATGAGAACCTGCAACGCTACGGGAGTTTTGATTTCATTGAGAAGCGGGAACAATCCTTTACTTTACTGAAGCAACTGGTAAAGGCGAAAATGCGCTGGTGAAACGGGTTCCCTCCCATCGCTGATTCTCCCTGTTCTTTTGATAAAGTCCTCCCTGCCGCTCCTTCACCGCTTATTTTCCACTTCCCATCGGTAAATAATTTTGAACGGCCTCGCCCTAACCCGGAATTCTCGAAATATACTTCTCGATTTGTTTGATCTGGTCCACGATCTGCTGGGTAGTGGGTTTCAGATTTTTTGCTTTTCTGAAATATTCTTTTGCGGCGCGGAATTCCCTTTTGGTCATCATGATCGAGCATAGCTGCAGGTAAGCGGCGGCCTGGTTTTCCTTGTCTGGCAAGCCCTTGCTGAGGGCCTGGCGGATCAGTCCTTCCGCCTTCCGGATATCATTCTTCTGCATGGCAAGCATGCCCATTTGCAGGAGGCTTGCGCCTTCGGCCTCCTTCATCGGCATGCCCAGATCGAGCCCCTTCTTCATATTCTTTTCTGCTCCGTCAAAATCCTGCTTCATCATGGCGATATTTCCCTTAAGGGTATAATATACCGAGCGGATGGGTTTGTAAAGCAGGTTGGGGAAATAAATGGTCGACAGCACTTTTTCTGCGCCTTCCAGGTTGCCGGATTCCATGTGTTCCTGGATGAGCCGGAGGGGGCCAAAGAAGAAATGCCCGAAAATGCAGATCACGCCGACGAAATACAGCAGGAAGGCTGGCCAGAAGCTGCTGTAAATATTCGTGATAATGCCCAGGATGATCAGGGTGATACCGATATGTAATCTGTACTTGATGAGAATGCCGTAAAACTTCATATCCTTTTTTTGGGAGTGCAAAGATAGGTTAAGTTTCAGCGAACCCCCAAAGCTCAGAAGCGGTCATCATTCACTTCAATCCAGTAGCCGTCGGGGTCCTGGAAATAGATCTGGTTCACTTTATCGGGCCTGGGCTGGATGACCTTGTAGTCGCCGGCCCAATTGCCGTATTTCACCTTGTATTTATCCAGGTGTACCATAAAATCCTTTACGCTGGGCACGGAAAAAGCCAGATGTATATTGATATCGTGGGGAATGTCCGTTTTGGCGCCGCTAACCACGTGGAGTTCGCCATGGTTGCTGAGGTTGAACCAGGTATGGTGATGATCGTGGAAGGGTTCCGGAATGGTATCGAGCTGCATCACATTATGGTAAAAAGCTGAAGCTCGCGCCAGGTCGGTAACGTAAATGGTAGTATGGTTGAAATGGGGTTTGGTCTGCGCCTGAATGTTCAGGGAAAAGCAGAGCATCAGCAAGAAGGGTAAAAGTTTAGCCACCGGCTTCATATTGAATGATTTAGTTTATGAAGTTAGGAGAGATAGCCCATCTTGTGACAGAAAATCTTATTTTTGCTGCCCGTTTAAAAATGGTCCCGTAGTTCAATGGATAGAATAGAAGTTTCCTAAACTTTTGATACAGGTTCGATTCCTGTCGGGACTACCCAACCGGAAACAGCCCTTGTTTCCGGTTTTTTTTGGCTGAAACCCTTGCTGGTCATTTGAACAGATCCTCCATCTTTACTTCCGACACGATGCGTCCGGTATAATAAATATTCTGCTTCGCTCCATAGCTCGTGATCATCGTAGGGAAGATCGTCTTCCTCGTTTTAGTTTGTGCCCGGAAAACCTTCACCTTGCTGTCCAGTTCACTCGCATATTTTTTGTCAATGGTAAATTCTCCATTTGCAAATTTCATTTCACATACATTGATACTGTGATCAGCCCGGTCCAGCAGCAGATCGATCTGTGCTCCCTTTTTCCCTTTTTTAGGTATATATCGCCAGCCCGAAGCTTCGGTGTACACGGCTGCGATACCGAGCGCCTTTTTGATCTGCTGTATATGTTTTTGACAAATAGCTTCAAAGGCATAGCCACTCCAGCTATTATAGGACTGGCCTTCCGCAATTTTATGCCAGGTACCGGACCCCGTAGCGCGGGCGCGATCGATGAACTTAAGGTAGAACAGTGAGTATTCATCTGAGAGTTTATAGATACCGTCCCGGGAAGTTTTTTCAAAGGGAATGTATTGCGTGATGAAACCGGACTGTTCCAGTTCTTCAAATAAGCGGGTGGTTGTGCCGCCGGTGGTGAGCCCGCAGGCTTTGATAATTTCGGCGCGGCTCAGACCACTCGCCTTTTTAGCAAGTTCCCGGACAATGGCCTCGTGGTGACTGGCATTGTCGAAGAGAGAGCGGTAGAGAAGATTGAATTCCGTCTTTAGCATCCCGTTCTTTTCAAAAAAAAGCTTATCGATGACCTGATGGGCACTTTGTCCTTTATCTACCTGTTTTAAATATTGGGGGATGCCACCCATAGCCATATAGAGCTGTAGAATTTGGTAATGGTCCAATTTTAGACCCCGGCTGATCAGATAATCTTCAGACTCTTTCAGGCTAAAGGGTAAGAGCTGGATAGTCCTGCTTATCCGGTTATGCAGGCCACCTTTATTATGGAGGATATTTTCGATCATCCATGACGCTGCCGAACCGCAGATCACTACTTTCAGTTGGGGCTGACGAGATGCCCAAGTGTTCCACCAGTGGCCGAAGGAGGTTAGAAATCCCGATTTGGCAGTATGTATCCAGGGGAATTCATCAAACAGCACAACGGCAGGCTGATCTTTCAGTTTGGTGGCAAGAAAGTCGCTGAGAAAGGTGAATGCCTGCACCCAGTTTTCCGGGGTGGCAAGGGGCACAGCCGATTGCATGGCCTGTTGCAGTGACCTGCTGAAGTTGAATAGTTGTTCGGGCAGTCCGGCTTCATGAATGCCGGTGCATTCAAAGACAAGGTATTTCTGGTAATAATTTCGGATCAGAAAAGTCTTTCCCACACGGCGACGTCCCAATACAGCAATCAGTTCCGCCTCTTTGGAGCTGAGCATCTCTTTTAGGATTTTCTTTTCGGCATCCCGACCGATAATCGTTTCTGCCATAAGTTATGGACAAGTTTGTTTTTTTATAACTGTCCACAAATATACCATATTCACAACTTATGGACGGATATAAATTTACATAATCGTCCGTAACTATCCATCCTGGCTCCCAAAAGGCTAAAAAAGGAATCTGACCTAAGCTCAATCAAATACCATTCGGTCTTCAGAAGGGCCAAACAAAACTTTAAAATATGCAATGAATGAAACTCTATGTTGTTAATCATTTCTTGTACCGAAAAAGATTTTTGAATTCGATAAAATGTCGGACAATTTTTAGTGCCCTGCTTCGTCCTAATTAGTTACAATTTGTTGTATAAGTGTTCATTTTAATAGATTTAATCCAGCTAATCGCCTCCGATCATCCATAAAGAAATTTGAAATCTGTACTTCCGGGACTACTATTTATTATACTCTTTCCTAACCCTCTGTCTTAACGGGTTTTTTAGTTCGATACAACCATTCAAGCAGTTCACCATAATAGGCCCATAATTAACGTCTTCCGGTTTGATTCCTGTCAGGAGGATACCTGTATGCCTCGTCCTGCCCGGTTACTGTATCGAAACCGAACAGCATTGTCTCTCACAGGCCTTGACAGAATAATGGTCTTCAAGATTTTATAAACCCGGCACTCTTTTGGTATAATCCTGATGATTTGGCAGCCTTAGTCGTCATAATACTGACCATCCCATGTTCCGCAACTATCTCAAGATCGCCTTCCGCAGCCTCAGGAAAAGCAAGGGTTTTACCGCCCTCAACGTCAGCGGCCTCGCCGCCGGCCTCGGAGTCTGCCTGCTGATCGTCCTGTACGTTACCGATGAGCTCAGTTACGACCGCTACAACGTCAACGCCGACCGCATCTATCGGATCGATGAGGATATCTACTTGAATAACACCAAGTATGACGCTGTCACCACCTCCAAATTTTTCGGCCCCGCTCTCGTCGCCTCCTATCCGAAGATCCAGCAGATGGTCAGGTTCCGCAACCCGGGCGATCTGCTGGTAAGGAAGGGTAACGACCACATCCTCGACCATCACTTCAGCTTCGCCGACTCGACGATCTTCAAGGTTTTCACACTGCCCATGATCGCCGGCGACCCCAATACCGCACTCAATAATCCTCATTCGATCGTGATCGATGAAAGTGCCGCCCGACGCTATTTCAACAGCACCGATATCATCGGCCGCACACTGGAGGTAGGTAGTGACAATACACTCCTCAAGATCACCGGGGTCATCCGCGACATGCCCGAACAGTCCCAGTTTCATTTCAGCTTCATTCGTCCCATTCGCGAAGCCTACAGCTTTAATGACCCCAGCGACAACGACTGGGTAAGTAATGCTTATTATACTTATATCCTTGTCCAACCCGGCATCACGCGAGCCGAGGTCCAGAAGGATGTGGACGCAGTCGTTAACCTCAATGTTTACCCGGCCCTCCAGGGAATGTTCCGCGTTTCGGGCGCCGACCTCGAGAAAGCGGGTAATCATTTCAGGTGCCGCGTCTTCCCCCTTACCGACGTGCACCTCTATTCCAATAAGTCTGGTGAGCTCGAAGCCAACAGCAATATCCAGTTCGTATACATCTTCTCCGTCATCGCCGTGCTCATCCTCCTGATCGCCTGCGTCAATTTCATGAACCTCAGCACTGCGCGCAGCGCCAACCGCGCCAGGGAAGTGGGCATCCGCAAGGTCGCCGGCTCGACAAAAGGACACCTCATCCTCCAGTTCCTCACCGAGTCTATCCTGCTCAGCCTCTTCTCTCTCATCCTCGCCCTTGTCATTGCTGTCCTGTTGCTACCGATATTCAATCAGCTCGCCGGCAAATCGCTCCATCCCGACGTGCTCTTCAGCGGCCGGTTCCTGCCCGTCCTCATCCTCCTGGTGCTGCTGGTCGGCTGTCTGGCAGGCAGCTACCCCGCCTTCTACCTTTCCTCCTTTCAGCCGATTCAGGTACTGAAAGGAAAGATAGCCGCAGGCTTCAGGAGCAGCTGGCTCCGCAGCAGCCTGGTGGTCTTTCAATTTTTTATTTCTATTGGCCTCATCGTCAGCACCCTCGTCATCTATCGCCAGCTGCACTATATTCGAAATAAGGAAGTCGGCTTTAACCGGGATCAGGTACTCGTCATCCATGATACCTGGCCGCTCGGCCGGGATGGCACGACCAATCTTCGCACCAACCTGCTCACCCTTGCCGGGGTCACCGACGCAACCGTCACCCCGGACATCCCCACTGTCGGCGGCGATCAGTACTGGCAGGAAGGCTGGTTCCGGGAGGCCTCGCTCGACGCCAGAAAATCGAACATAATGACCACGCTCAGGGTCGACGACCATTATGTTCCCACCCTCGGCATGAAGATCGTCAAAGGCCGCAACTTCGACCTCGCGCAATTTCCTACCGACTCCACTGCCATCCTCCTCAATGAAGCCGCCGTAGCGACGCTCGGCGTGAAGGATCCGCTCAATCTGATCCTCTACAATCACGATGATCTGTACAAGATTATCACCTATCATGTCGTCGGCGTCGTAAAGGATTTCAACTATAACTCCATGCATGACAAGATCCACCCCGTTGTCATGATGGTCAACACGTTTAACTGGAGCAGCATGGCTGTCCGCTTCCACACGAATGACGTCTCCAGCCTCGTCCGGCAGGTGGAAAGTAAGTTCCATGCCGCTAAGCAAGGACTGCCCTTCATCTACAGCTTCATGGATAACGACTTTGATCATTTGTACCATGCCGAGCAGCAGACCGGCCGGATTTTCATCAGCTTCGCCGTCTTCGCCATCCTCATTGCCTGCCTCGGCCTCTTCGGCCTCGTTACCTATGCTGCCGAACAACGCACCAAGGAGATCGGGATCCGCAAGGTTCTTGGCGCCAGCGTCAGCGGTATCGTCGGCCTCCTCAGCAGGGACTTCACGATGCTTGTCGGGATCGCTGCGCTCATCGCCTTCCCCGTCGCCTGGTGGGTCATGTACAAATGGCTCGAGACGTTTGCCTATCGTACGGAGATCACCTGGTGGATCTTCCCCGTGGCCGGCGCCGTCGCCCTCGCCATTGCCCTGTTGACGGTCTGTATTCAGACCGTCCGCGCGGCCCTCGCTAACCCCGTAGAATCCCTCCGGAGCGAATGATCGGCGAATTATTTTTGGGTCCAGATCCGGCCAAAAAATGGTTCGGGAAATGTCCTGTCGGTACTACTGATCTGGGAAGTCAGGTTGTTTAATTGCTATCAAGGTCAAATCGGGTCATATTCTAAAAATAAAGACAGATTGACCCTTAAATATATTCATCAGGGGCCGCTTGTTTCATCGCCCTGGGGGTCTAACATGGAACAAAACCCTGAAAACCTCCCTTTGCGGGGAGCCATAAAATCCGCTCATTTTCCCCGCATCGATGATCGTGCCGCCGTCAGGGCTGCGAAGCTAATCGCAGCGGCAATGGCCAGGTAATAACCGACGGCGGATAGTCCATAGCTTTCCGCCAGCGTGATGGCCAGGTAAGGTGTCAGCGAAGCGCCAAGTATGCCGGCCAGCGTAAAGGCCAGGGAGGATCCCGTATAGCGCACAGCGGGTGGAAAGATTTCTGCCAGCGCCGTGCCCAGCGGGCCATAGGTTAGTCCCATCAGGAACATGCCGGTGGCCAGGAAGATGTTGATCATGATCAGGTTGCCGCCGACGAACAGGGCTGAAAAAAACAGCCCGAACACAAAAATGGCGGCAGTGGCAAGCATCAGTATCCAGCCCCGGCCATAACGGTCGGCCAATGAGGCTGAAAGGGGAATGCCCAGGCCAAAGAACAGCATGGATATTATCTGGGCCACGAGAAAGCTGGTCTTGGAATAATGCAGCGCCGACACACCCCAGCTCAGGGTGAATACCGTCATCAGGTAAAATAACAGGAAGGTGGTGATGGATGCTGCGGTGCCCAGCACGATGGCCCGGGTATGCCTGACGAACACCTCTGCCACGGGCACTTTCACCCGCTCATTTTTTTCGATCACTTTCAAAAAGTCGGGAGTTTCGGTGATCTTCAACCGCACATACAGTCCAACCCAAACGAGCACGGCGCTGGCGATAAAGGGGATGCGCCAGCCGTACCGGAGAAATTGCTGGTCGGTAAGGGTTTGGCCAAGGATAAAAAAAGTGCCGCTGGAAATGATAAATCCGAGTGGCGCACCCAGCTGGGGAAACATGCCATACCAGGCTTTTTTGCCCGGTGGCGCATTTTCGGTGGCGAGCAGCACGGCGCCGCCCCATTCGCCGCCAAGCCCAAGCCCCTGGCCAAAACGGAAGATCGCCAGCAGAATGGGAGCTGCAACACCGATAGTGTGGTAGGTGGGTAAAAGGCCGATGGCTACAGTTGAAGGGCCCATGGTCATGAGCGCCGCTACCAGCGTGGCTTTCCGTCCCTTCCGGTCACCGAAATGTCCGAACAGCGCGGCGCCCAGCGGTCTGGCAAAAAAAGCCAGGGCGAAAGTGGCCAGGGATTGCAGGGTAGCCGACGTCGGATCTGCTTCCGGAAAAAATAATTTGGGGAAGACCAGTACGGCAGCGGTCGCATAGATATAGAAATCGAAAAACTCAATCGTTGTGCCCACCATGCTGGCCAGAAGAATGCGGCCGGCCGGATTGCGGTTAGTTATGGTCTCGTCCATTCGCCAAACTTAAAACATTCCGGTTATCTATGCGAACGTCGCCTAGGCCGCTTTACGTATATAGGCTCTTACCGTAATCGCTGAAAACACGACCATAATGATCAGACCGCCAAAAAGACTAACCCAGAAGTCATGATTGGTCTTGCCCTGTTCCAGGAGTGTCCGGATGGCGGTTACCAGATGTGATACCGGATTAACTTTGGCAAACCACGCTAATGGCTTTGGCAAAGTATTGACCGGCACAAAAGCATTGGATAAAAAAGTGAGGGGGAAAAGAATGATCATGGATATGCCCTGTACACCTGATGCTGTTTTTGCAATTACACCAAAGAAGGCAAATATCCAGCTGCTGCACCATGCAAAAAATATCGCCAGCAGGCTGGCTTCCAGCACACCGGTAAAACCGGCAGGAGGACGCATTCCCATGATATAACCCATCGCGAAGGTGAGCACCGTTACAATAATATATCGTATCGCATCTGCCATCAGCGCGCCGGCGAGCGGCGCAATGCGGGCAATGGGCAGGGAACGGAAACGGTCAAACACACCCTTGTCCATATCTTCGCGCAGGTTTACGCCAATGGCAACGGAACCCGTGAGAATGGTCTGCGCCAGGATGCCCGGTATAATAATCGGGAGATAGTCGTGAACATTGCCTGCTATGGCGCCACCAAAAAGGTAGGTAAACATTAACGTAAATAAGATAGGCTGAATCGTTACGTCAATTAGCTGCTCGGGTGTGCGGCGCACTTTTAGTAAACCTCGATAAGCCATGATGATGGACTGCTGAACCATCAATGCGACATTTGTTAATCCGCTGATTTTTTTACCCGTCATATTCATATAACTATTTTAATGATCAACCGGGATGGTTTGTTGCTCTGTATGGTGGCCGGTAAGTGTAAGAAAAACTTCATCCAGTGTGGGTGATTTCACCATTACTGCAGAAAGCCTGATATGCGCATTTCGAAAAGCCAGTAAAAGGTCCGTTATAACTTCTGCATCTACCATTGGCGCCGTTATCGTGCTATTGGCTGTGGCATGCACTTCGGCCATTAACATTTGCTGAATAATGTCTTTAGCCTGCTGAAGATTTTCGTTATCGGCCAATACCAGTTCAAGCGACGCAGTGCCAATTTTAGCCTTGAGTTGTGCCGGTGTGCCTTCGGCTATTACCTTACCGTGATCAATGACTGCAATCCTGTCGGCAAGCTGGTCGGCTTCATCCAGGTATTGCGTGGTTAAGACAACTGTCGATCCATCTTTTACCAGGCGACGAATCGTATTCCACATCTGGTTGCGCGTTCGCGGATCAAGCCCCGTGGTAGGCTCATCTAAAAATATTAATGGAGGCTGAGCAATAAGACTGGCTGCCAGATCCAGCCTGCGCCGCATACCTCCCGAGTATTTCGCCAGCGGACGTTTTGCCGCCTCGGTAAGTCCAAACTCTTCAAGCAACTCATTGGCTTTGCGTTTTGACTCACGGCTGCTGAACCCTAATAATCTGGAAAAAATGATAAGATTTTCTGTCGCGGATAATTTCTCATCAACAGATGCGTACTGGCCGGTTACGCCGATCAGGCGACGTACCATGCGACTGTCTTTTACAACATCATAGCCAAATATTTTTGCTGATCCGCGATCGGGCTTTAATAAAGTGGCAAGCATACGGATAGTAGTCGTTTTCCCGGCGCCATTGGGCCCCAATACGCCATAAATACCTCCGGCGGGTATCTCCAGATCAACGCCGTTTACAGCATGGTTGTCGCCAAAGATTTTCACCAGTGCCTGTGCGTGCACCGCTGTTGGCGAGAGTTGCAGTGAAGTCATAATAAAAACTTATAGCAACAAAACTAAGCGGCTTAATAGCCGGGAAAAAGAAGTAATCGGGGAATTACGCGGCTGCTTCCGGTTAACGGCGTCTTTTTCTCGGTAGGATCTTTTTAAATAATGAAATGAAAAGTTATTATTGATTTTTTATTTGGAAGCGTATTTTCTTCTTTCTACTCCCGGAAAGACAACGGTTATTACAATTTTTTTACCTTTGGCTGGTAAATTAATAAGTTGCAAACCATGATTTTTGCTATCGAAAAATCAATAGAAATTCTCGCGCGTACCCCGAACGTTCTCAGTACAATGCTACAGAATATTTCCACTGGCTGGACTTCAAACAACGAAGGCGGAGAAACATGGAGCGTATATGATATCATTGGTCATCTTATTCACGGGGAAAAAACTGATTGGATTCCGAGGCTGGAAATTATTCTTTCCAAAAGACCTGACAGAACATTTGAGTTGTTTGACCGTTTCGCTCAATTTGATGAAAGTGAAGGGAAAACATTGGTGCAACTTTTAGAGGAGTTTAAAATATTGCGTAAAAAGAATGTTGAATATCTCCTGTCAAAAAAACTTACTGGCAAAAATCTGGAGGAAAAAGGCATTCACCCTGCTTTCGGAGAAGTTACTCTATCACAACTTCTTTCTACGTGGGTTGTACACGACCTTAACCATATTGCGCAAATCTGCCGTGTAATGGCTAAACAATATAAAGCAGAAGTTGGGCCGTGGATAGAATATTTGAAAATACTGCAACTGTGAATTTGTCGACAAGGCTAATGCCGCAGGAGAATGATTCTTTCCGGATAAACCTGTCTGATATTAGCTCCGGGTGTTACACGTCATTTTTGTTTAAGAAGGGGAAATGGGCAATTGGCCAGCTCTCTCCCTTTACTACGAAAACGGAAGAAATAGCCAGAGGGGGGAATATTTGACACGTGATAAAGCCCTTACGCCGGCGGAGCCGTTGTCTTAATGCTTATAGTTGCTGTTTGGGCTGACATCAGCATAACCTGCCTTTTGATAACGAACCGGCGGTTTCTTCAAAGGCGGACGCCGGGCCTGCCGGAGGAGAAAGACAAGCAACTTTACCTGGTAAACATTCGCTAAATCCGGCGCAAAACCCTGCAGAGTTGGCACAAGCAGGATAGCGGCCCGGTTGTTGACCCTGTTTAGCATACACCCCCAACCATGCCGGTAAAACAGCGCCCCAATCGAAAGTTGATACACATCCGCGAAGAAGATTTATCAGCTCCCGTGAATTCTTTTCCGTCTGATAATACCCATCACCTTGCTTTTGATAAATCCTTTTTACCTAATATAATTTCGATAGTTGCAGACGATAAAATAATTGCCATAAACCAGGCAGCAGCCAAATTACTGGGGTATTCAAAAAAGACATTATTACACATGCAAATGGCAGATATTTTTGAGCCGGTTGATCAGAACTTTAAACGAATGCTGCTACAAAGATCAAGGTCTGGCCATGCAATTGAAAATGTATCGGCCAAAAAGAAGGGGGGTAAATGCTTCCCCTGCCAGATCATTTCGGTTGAATTTACCGGTGAGAACCACATTAAAAAGGCCATTTCCACCCTGGTTGACAGACGCGAAAGTATCCGGAACCAGAAAGATATCGATGTCAGAAGGGAAAAGCAGGCCGATACGGAAATGGTTTTGGCACAATCCAAATCCGATGCAATACTAAACAGGCTGGTGGCACTGGAACATAAGCTTGACTCGGAGATATCAGCAAAGGAGCAATTGCAATCAACAGCAGACTTTAAAGATATTGCGTTTAAAAATGAGCTGGCAAATGAAATAAAGGGGAAAGAAAATGAAATTGCGAATGCGGTTACCGACGCAAAAGAGCTGGAAAGAACTGATTTGGGCATGGAACTGCATGACAATGTCAACCAGCTGTTGGTTGCCTCCAGGCTTTATCTTGAAATCGCCAGGAAAAACAACGCCAAACGGGAAATGTATTTAGACCGATCTTCTGAATACATAATGACTGCAATCGAGGAAATCCGGAAACTGGCGAAGGGTTTGGTCAACGATGCCGTTAAAAACCTTGGTTTCTGCGCCTCCATAGAAGACATGGCCCATGATATCATGGAAGTGCATCCCATGAAAATATTCTGCTCCATGGACGCTGCCGTTCATACGCCGGTAAACGCAAAATTTAATCTGGCTGTTTTCCGGATCGTTCAGGAACAATTGAATAATATCATTAAACATGCAAATGCCAGCGAAGTAAAAATTGATCTTGCTCAAAATAAGGGGCATATTGTTCTTTCGATTTCCGATAATGGTTCCGGGTTTGACATTAAGAAAAAAACACCGGGAATCGGTATTCAGAACATTAAAAGCCGCGCCGAAAGCTTTCAGGGCAATGCCCGGTTTGTTTCAAGCCCAGGCAAAGGCTGTGTTTTGACGGTGTTATTTCCCGTTGAAAAGTCCAAGGGATGAGCGCTCCGATTCCGGCTGTTCAATATGGCAGTTACACATGCACAATCGTTCCGGGCCCGAAGCATGCATCGATTGCCTCCCAATGCCGGCTGATATCTCCTAGAATCCGGAAGGTCTTCCGGAAATGAATTGCATGATTTTTTCCTTGTAAAAGACCCCGATGGGCAGCAGGGACGTTCCCATATCCACCGAGTTTCCGAATACGGCCTTTATACGCGCTACCGATACGATATAGGATTTGTGGATGCGGAGGAATTGTTCCGAAGGAAGAATACTCTCCATTTCGCTCATGGTCTGATGGGTAATGATGGTATGTTCTATAGTATGGATTTTTAAATAATCCTTCATGCCTTCAATATAAATGATGTCATGGAAACTGATCCTTAAAAATTTTCCGTTCGAACGGATGAAGATATGCTCCCGGAAAAGCGGTTTTATTTCATTCTCCGGAGTCTTGAAAATTTTCCCGTCAATGATCTTGCCGATGGTTTTTGAAAAGCGCTCGTAAGAAATGGGCTTCAGCAAATAGTCGATGACATTGAATTCATAGCTTTCCAAAGCATATTCCGGATAGGAGGTGGTAAATATCACCAGGGGCGGATTAACCAGGGAGCGCAGAAAATTCAGACCCGTCATGCCCGGCAACTGAATGTCCAGGAAAATCAGATCCACCGCCTCTTTTTCAAGCGCCTCTTTTGCTTCGGGGGCGTTGCGGTAAGTGCCGGTCAGGCTGAAACCGCCTGCCTGTTGCAAATGACTTTTAATAACCTCCTGCGCCAATGGCTCATCTTCTATAATGATGCACTTTATCACGTATGCCGGTTGTCAGTATTAAGGAAACGGTAAAGGTATTATTACTCAGAATGATATCAAGCGTATGTGTATCAGGATATAGTTGCTGAAGCCTTTCCTGCGCATTCTTCAGTCTTAGTTTACTTTCTTTTCTTTCCCTGATTTCCGTTTGAATGATATCGAGGGCAAAGGCATCAGGATAGAGCAATTCCAGTACGGTTTTGCTGTTGACGAGGCCCTTACCGTTGATTTTCTTTGCCTGGGTTTCCAGCTCCAGGCTGGTATTGTTGATGACATTTAATGTGATCTTTTCCGGGCTCAGCTTCAGTGTTATATAAATAAAGGGCTTTGCAAAAGAATGGTCAATGGCATGCTTAAAACCGTTTTCGATGAAAGAGATGAATAAGAAAGGTTCAATCATGACGCCTTCCGTACTGCCTTCCACGGTGAACTGAATATCGGCATCATATCGTAACCTTTCAATCTCAATATAATTCCGGATGAATTCAATTTCCTTGTCCAGCAGAATTTTTTCCTCATTGCATTCATAGATCAGAAAACGCATGATATCGGCCAGCCTCACGACCACTTCAGGAGTCTTATCCGTTTTACTGAGACTCAGGGAATAAATACTGTTCAGCGTATTAAAAAGAAAATGCGGATTCAGCTGGGTCCGGAAATAACGAAGCTTATAATAGGTATTCTCCTTTTGAACGGATTCTATTGTTTCTTCCTCCCGGAGTTTTTTCCTGAGAAAAGCGATGGTAATACTCAGGCAGGTATTGATAAATATCCAGCTTGTTTCCCTGATCAGGCCGATGGCGGAATATTTGAAATAGTCCTGCCCCGGTATGAGTGACCGCGCAAGTTTGTAGAACAAAAAAAGTACCGAATGTATCAGCAGGGCGAATAAAAGTGTCAGAAGGCCATACACAAGATATTTCCTTTTAAAAAGGAACCTCGGCACAATTGCCGTCGAATACAGGATATACAGGGGTAATAAAAAAAGGCTGGTGACGAGCAGCCCGATCCAGGCGGGTTTCTGCTGGGGAAAGATCCCGAAACTGTTCACGAGGGGGCCCATAAGCGCGAAAAAGATCCAGCAAAAGATCTCAATCTTATAAGTTCCTTTTACGATCCTGTCGTTATCGTATTCCATCGAAGCAGGATTTAGAGATGGCTAAACAATTTATCGCTAATTCTTCAATCCCGGGCATGTCTTGACTGCCGGGAGTATTTGATTACAAAGCTAGCCAGGGATGGGATAGCCGGAAATTATTTCGACAAAAGGGGATTTGGCTTCGATGTAATCTGGTGGATCGTTTCACGCTTTATGCCGGTAAATAAGTATATTGTTTAATATCAGATTTAACCATGCGAAAAGCGCTGATAAAAAAAAGAATATTCCGGCATCTGCTGCGCTATTTTTTGCCTGCGCTGTTTTTGCTTCCCGCAATCGTATTTTCCCAGATAAAAAAAGTCTGGGCCTTAGGCGATGGCGAAAAAATTTTCCGCGATGACCTCAGCCATCCCGGCAGGAATGGCAATTTTACCTGGGACGGGAAAACAATCCGTTTAACAGGTCTTTACAATGAGGTCCTTGCCTTGCAGATCATCGTGCAAACAGGCGAAGATTCGGCGAAAGGCGTTGAAGTTGCCGTAAGCGATCCTGTAAATAGGCCTTCGGGAAAATCGATCGGCGCTAATACACTAAAGCACGGACCGGAAGGAACCATTGAGGTTTTTTCGGAACATTACCTGCACGTAGAAGATCCCACAAAGCCCAACTGGTATTACGGATCTCCTGCCTCGGCGCCGGAAAAAATGACTGGCTGGATACCTGATGCTTTAATTCCGGCGGATGCTGTGGCATGCCGGGGCGGTTTCCCGCTCAGCATTGCCGGGAACCGGAACCAGGGTTTCTGGATAGACATTGAATTGCCCAGGGATCAGAAAAATTTTCTCCCTGGAAAATATTACGGAACCGTGAATGTTTCCGGAGAAGGAAAAGAAGTTTCAAAGATTCCCCTGGAAATAACGCTGCTGCCCCATTATCTTCCGGACGAAGACAAAGCAACCGTCTGGGTCTACTCAGGCGATATCAGTTCTTATTTCCCCGGTCTCCCGGAACAAGAGGTAGTGGACATGCTGAAGTTCGAAGCGCATCGCCACCGCATCACCCTTGCCGGCGGCTTTCCCGCCAATGAATCCGCATTTAATGAAAACGTGATGCAGGCTTATAAAAAATGGCTGGACGGCACTGCTTTTACGCCCGCCCGCGGTTATCATGGAAATGCTGAGGGAAAAGGCGAAAAGCTTTTTCCCATTGGCATGTATGGCGCGCAGGTTTTAGGTCAGACAAAATCGGAAGTCCGGAAACAGGCAAATCTTTGGGTCGATTGGTTTCAGAAGAATGCACCGGATGTAAAATATTTCTGGTATATGACGGATGAACCGGATTCTGCCAGGTACGCATGGGTGAAAGAAAGAGCGGAATGGATACACAGCAATCCGGGCAGCGGCAAAGCCCTGCCGGTATTTACAACTACCGCCTACAACCCCCTTCTTGCAAAAGATATTGATATCTGGGCAGGGTTCGACGGAGTCGATTTGAACATCTTGCCGCAGATCCGGAAAAACGGCGCTGACCACTGGTTTTATAACGGCAACCGCCCCCGGTATGGTTCAATCATACTGGAAGGAAGCGCGGTTGATTTAAGAGTGAACAGCTGGATCCTGTATAAGTACGGCATCAACACCCAATTCATCTGGCAAAGCACAGCCTGGGATCATAACGGGCAGGGACCGAAAA
>Ga0157370_10000420_pt1 | contig 53532 bp, 51 predicted proteins | sample C35metaG_FD_113463 | JGI IMG/M metagenome (GOLD analysis project Ga0157370, IMG submission 113463) | Corn rhizosphere microbial communities from Kellogg Biological Station, Michigan, USA - C3-5 metaG | ecosystem: Host-associated > Plants > Roots > Rhizosphere > Soil | place: USA: Michigan...
AAGGAAATCCATTTCAGAAGTGTTTCTCCGCCAATCATTGCACCGTGTTTCTTGGGAATTGATACGCCGACGAAAGATGATTTGATTTCTGCCAATATGGATAAGGAAGAACTGAGAAAATATCTGGATGTTGATAGTTTAGAGTTTCTAAGCGTTGATAATCTGATTAATATTCTTGGGTCGCCAAACCATTGTTTCGGATGTTTTACAGAGAAATATCCGGTGAAAAATCCGGACGAATTAGCATTTGTAGATCAGGGTGATTAAAATTTGGGCAGCTTAATCCGCCTTCCGTTCCCAATCTTTTTTGCAGACGATTTTCAATTCAATAGAACCTGAAGATCATGCAAAAAAGGATTTCCACTCAAGTCGGGCTGCAGATTCTACAAAGTTCACCATTCAAAATAAAATTGATGTTTGTCTTTCAGTTGGAACTTCAACTTAATCTGCATAATTCGCCAAATCTGCGAGAACCTCAAATTACTAATCTCTTTTAAGCGAAGCGCCTTTGTGACCTTACAGCAGTTAGTATTTAAAAAATCTCAGTGCGCTTTGTGTTCAAATCTACAATCTCAAAAATTCTAACTTCTGACATCTATTATATAAAAGATTACTTATAAATTTGACAACCGAAAATTCTTAATTGATGCTGGATTTTATCAAGAAAAATATTGCGCTCATCTGGGCCAAAAAACATACCGCCAAAACAAAAGATTTCAAAACCAATGCGGTGAAGAATCAGGAAGAACTTTTGCTTTCGCTCGTGAAAACGGCTGAGAAAACCTTGTTCGGAAGAGAACATCAATTCGAAAATATAAAAGGCGTTCAGGATTTTCAAAATCAAATCCCAATTGCAGATTATGAAGACCTGAAACCCTACATCGAGAAAATCAAAAAAGGACAATCCAAAATCCTGTGGCCGGATTTGCCAGAATATTTCGCAAAAACTTCAGGAACAACTTCAGGCGCAAAATACATTCCTATTTCCAAAGAAGCAATGCCTTTTCAGATTGCAGCGGCTCAAAGCGCACTTTTCCATTACATCGAAAAGAAAGATAACGCCGATTTCGTCAATGGAAAAATGATTTTCCTTCAAGGTTCTCCGGAATTGCAGGAAATCAACGGCATCAAAAACGGAAGATTATCCGGAATTGTTGCGCATCACATTCCGAATTATCTTCAGAAAAACAGATTACCAAGCTGGGAAACCAACTGCATAGAAGACTGGGAAACCAAAGTCAATAAAATCGTAGAAGAAACCGAGAAAGAAAATATGACCCTGATTTCCGGAATTCCGCCGTGGCTGATCATGTATTTTGAAAAACTGATTGACAGACACGGCAAAAAAATCACAGAGATTTTCCCGAATCTTCAATTAATAATAACTGGTGGCGTTAATTATGAACCGTACCGTGATAAGATGAATGAATTGCTGGGAAAACCTGTCGATATTGTTCAGACTTTTCCAGCTTCGGAAGGCTTTTTTGCATTTCAGGATGATTATAAAAAAGAAGGCTTGTTACTTTTGACCAATCACGGAATTTTCTATGAATTCATTCCATTAGAACAATATGGTAAACCAAATGCAGAAAGATTGACGCTGAAAGATGTAGAACTTAATAAAGATTACGCCTTGATTCTGACGACAAACTCAGGACTTTGGGCTTATTCTATAGGCGATGTGGTGAGATTCATTGATAAAAATCCTTACCGGATTTTGGTTTCCGGAAGAACGAAACATTTCACTTCGGCTTTTGGTGAACACGTGATTGCCTTTGAAGTTGAAGAAGCATTGAAGGCGACTGTTGAAAAATTCCCGACTCAAATCACAGAGTTTCATCTTGCACCACAAGTGAATCCGGCAGAAGGTTTGCCCTACCACGAATGGTTCATAGAGTTTGAAAAAGAGCCGGAAAACTTCAAAGCCTTCAAATCTGAATTGGATGTTCAACTCAGAAAACGAAATACTTATTACGACGATTTGATTTCGGGAAATATTCTGCAACCTTTGGTAATTACAAGATTAAAGAAAAATGCATTTCAGGATTATGCAAAATCTGAAGGTAAACTGGGTGGACAAAACAAGATTCCAAGGCTTGCAAATGATAGAAAAATTGCATTATATTTGGAAAAACTAAATTTACAATGAGAACTTTTTCTTTTATTATTTCTTTACTTCTGCTATTACAATCTTGTACCACGACTATTTATAGAAATAGTGTGAATAAGGACGACTTTTCCGCAATTCAGGCTGGAAAGAATTATACCTTCTATGAGAACGGCAAACCTAAACATAAGGTTAGAGTTTCTGCTGTGGAGGAAAATAAAATTGTAGGAATTGCTAATAGCCAAGAAGTAACAATTGCAAAAAATGATATTAAAGTGATTAAAAAAAGCAATCCTGGCGGAACAACTGCTATTGTAGTAGGTTCAGTTGTTGGTGTGGTTGGTTTTGTTGCATTAATTGTATCAATTGTTAACAATTCTACAAATGATTACTATTACTACTAAAATTCAATAAAAAGTTTCGATCTGAAACTGGTGCGTTGTTATACAGACAAAACTTCTGAATAGCCCCGATAGTAGCGGCATCCTTTTTTGTCATTGCGGTGTTGACAAGTTCTTTAATTTGGCAAACGTTGCTCGCAATGACAAAAAAGATACAGCGGATAGCGGGAAACAGCTCCTAATAAAAAATAAGAAATAACTGTTAGACGTAGTCAAATAGCTCCTGAAATTTTAATGACTTACAGCTTTCAAACCGATAATGGAAGCTATCAAAGTTGAGACAAAAAATAAACGCCAGAAAGTTGCCGGTTCTTTGAAGATTAAAATCCCGACGATCACGCCACCTACTGCGCCAATTCCTGTCCAGACAGCATAAGCTGTTCCGATTGGTAATCCGCCGGGACCGGAAATGGCTTTGAACATTAGAAACATACTGATGAAAAGACTGGCGAAAAAACCGATCCACCAATAGATGCTTTCTTTTCCCGACGATTCCTGTGCTTTTCCGAGACAAGCGGCAAAACCGGTCTCAAATAGTCCTGCGATGATGAGTATAATCCAATTCATTTTGCGAAGATAGAATTTATAAAAATGATGCTTTTTGAAAAAAAATCTATTACCAGCGATGTACGAAGGAGCAAAAATTAAATAAATGATATCGGTTGGAGATTATTGCTCGTGATTTTAAAATTTTGAGATATAAATTGCCTAAAATTAATTAGCTATCAATTACTTTTGTATAATGATTTCTTTCACACCACTCCGCGTTTTAAAAAATATAGAATTTCGTCATCTTTTAACAGGTAGGTTTTTTCTGATCATAGCCTTCCGAATGCTGGCAACTTTGCTCGGATGGTGGGTTTATCAGTTGACGCACGATCCTTTTTCTATAGGATTAATCGGGCTTTCGGAGGTGATTCCCGCAGTTTCCTGTGCACTTTACGCAGGTCATGTGATCGATATGAATGAAAAGAAAAGACTGCTTCTGATTTGTAATTATGCTTATGTAGTTCTGATAAGTCTGCTTTTGATTCCTGCTTTTCTGGGACATAAGATGCATTTTACAGGTCACGAGATCACCTATTTTATTTATGCAGTGATTTTCTTTACAGGAATTTGCAGATCGTTTTTAGGACCACTGGTTCCTTCTATGATTCCCAGGATTGTAAAGCAGGAAAATTTGCCTTACGCCGTTACATTGAACCAGGCAACTTTCTTAATTGCTTCTGTTTCCGGTCACGCTTTAGGTGGTTTTCTGATTGCATTAATCAGTATAAAATGGACTTTGGTTGTGATTGTAAGTTGTATGGTGTTATCATCTTTATTCTTTTGGACAATCAACAAACAGTTTTCTGAAAACAAAAATAAGGACGTGAATGTTTTCGAAAGTATGAAGGAAGGTTTGTCATACATTTATAAAACCAAAGAAATTCTTGGTGCTCAGATGCTTGATATGTTTGCGGTGCTTTTTGGTGGTGCAGTTGCGATGATTCCTGTTTTCGCAAGTGATATTCTGAAAGTTGGTTCCGAAGGTTTTGGATTACTGAATGCAGCTTCTGATATTGGCTCGATGTTGATCATTATTACATTGTCGTTAGTTCCGCTTAAAAAAAATCAAGGAATGATTTTACTTTTTGTTGCATCCGGTTTCGGACTTTGTATAATTGGTTTTGGGTTGTCGAAAATGTATTGGCTGTCATTTGCATTTCTGGTTTTAAGCGGAATGCTGGACGGAATCAGCGTTGTCATCCGAGGAACGATCGTTCAGCTGAAAACACCGGAAGAAATCCGTGGAAGAGTTTTGAGTGTAAATTCTATCTTCATAATGTCCAGTAACGAACTTGGGCAATTTGAAAGCGGACTGACAGCGAAACTAATGGGCGTTGTGCGATCTGTAGTTTTCGGTGGAACGATGACTGTTTTGACGGCATTATTTATCGGAACGACTTCGAAGAAGTTGAGGAAGATGGAGTATTAATTCTGATTCTTTATGAAAAGAACTTTTGTTTTTATTAAGTCGATTTTTATTATTCTGATTGTCTGGTTTTTAGCTCATTCAATTTACATTACAATTGATGGATTGACGGATAAACAGACAAATTCGGATGTTGCAATTGTACTTGGTAATAGAGTGAATGAAGATGGAACTTTGTCCGAAAGACTGAAAGCTCGCCTTGATAAAAGCATCAAATTGTACCAAAAACAAAAGGATTAAATCAATTATTGTCAGCGGAGGTTTTGGCAAAGAAGGATTTTGGGAAGGAAAGAAAATGCAGGAATATTTAATTAAAAATAAAATCCAAAAAGACAAAATATTAGTTGACAATTACGGCAATGATACTGAGAAGACGGTTGAGAATTCAATAAGAATTATGGATAGTTTGAATTTCAAAAGTGCAATATCTGTTTCTCAATTTTTTCATCAGACCAGAACCAAGAAATTATTCAGAAAGAAAGGATTTGAAAATATTGAAAGTGCAAGTCCCAAGTATTTTGAGTTAAGAGATTTCTATTCAATGTTCAGAGAGTTTGTGGCTTATTATAAAGAGGCAATTTAATTGAAATAAAAAAGGAAGCAGATTTTGCTTCCTTTAATTTTAAATCAAACTTTTAATCTTCTCAATCATATCATCGCCCAATTTATCCGCTTCTTCCTGAGAAAATGCTTCTGTATAAATCCTGATGATAGGTTCTGTATTTGACTTTCTAAGATGAACCCAATTTTCCGGGAAATCAATTTTCACACCGTCAACAGTTGAGATTTCTTCGTTTTTATATTCTTCCTGAACTTTGATTAATAAAGCATCAACATCAATATCCGGTGTCAGTTCGATTTTCTTTTTGCCCATAAAATAACTTGGATAAGTTGCTCTCAGTTCAGAAACTGTTTTGTTTTCTTTAGCCAAATGAGTTAAAAATAAGGCAACACCAACCAAAGAATCTCTTCCGTAATGCAGTTCCGGATAGATGATTCCACCGTTTCCTTCGCCACCGATTACAGCATTTTTTTCTTTCATTAAAGTCACCACATTCACTTCTCCGACAGCACTTGCAAAATATTCTGAACCCAGATTTTTCGCAACATCTCTCAATGCCCTGCTGGAAGAAAGATTGGAGATTGCCACTCCTTTTTTATCTTTCAAAAGGTAATCTGCGACGGCAACCAAAGTATATTCTTCACCGAACATTTCGCCTTTTTCGTCCACCAAAGCCAGTCTGTCAACATCCGGGTCAACCACGATTCCCATATCTGCTTTTTCTTTGATGACTAATTCGCAGATGTCGCCAAGATGCTCTTTCAGAGGTTCTGGGTTGTGAGGAAATTGTCCGTTTGGTTCGCAGTATAATTTCACAACTTCAACGCCTAATTTTTCCAACAATGGTGGAATAGAAATTCCTCCGGTAGAATTTACAGCGTCAAGTACAACTTTAAATTTCTTAGCTTTTATCGCTTCAACATCAACAGTTGGCAAGTCTAAAATTTGTTTAATATGAATATCGAAAGCGTCGTCTCTGGTTTCATATTTACCCAAATCATCCACTTCTGCATAATTGAAATCTTCATTTTCTGCCAAGGCCAAAACGTCAGCGCCATTTTCGCCACTGATAAATTCACCTTTATCATTAAGTAACTTCAGCGCATTCCATTGTTTCGGATTATGAGAAGCAGTTAATATAATTCCGCCGTCAGCTTTAAGTTCCGGAACCATAATTTCTACGGTTGGTGTTGTGGAAAGTCCAAGATCCACAACATTAATTCCCAAACCTTGTAAAGTTGAAGCAACGAGAGAAGAAACCATTTGGCCGGAAATCCTCGCATCACGACCGATAACAAGCGTCAAATCTTTTTTATTTTTATTATTTTGAAGCCAGGTTCCAAAAGCTGAAGCAAATTTGACGACATCCAATGGCGTCAGATTATCGTTTACTTTTCCACCAATAGTTCCTCGGATTCCGGAGATTGATTTTATTAAAGACATTTTTTAATTTTAAGGTTTTATAGATTGCAAATGTATTAAAAAGAAGTGATTATGGTTTTCAATTTCGTATTAAAGTGTAGAGATTTTGTCTTGAATTTTATCATATGTTTTTTTTATTTTTGCGGGTGGATTGAGTCGATATCCCAGGAAAAGGAGAACGTAGAAATTGTTATTGATAATATTAGAACCATTATCTTTATAATGATTCCCGGAATAATTGAACTTGGAACCGAAGAAAAATTTATCAGTATTATAACCTAAATGAATACCGGCTCCAAAATTCTGAGTGAAATAATTTTGTTTCTCGCGCTCATCTTTTGTGACATCATTTTTATAACTGCTCCATTTTTTCCCTAATCCTGCAAAGGCAAAAGGTGCAATATTAATATGTTTTGTGATCACATAGTTGTAATAATATCCGGCATCAAAACTTAGATTTAATTGATATTCTTTGGATTTTATCGAGTTTTGAGTATCAGAAAAAATAACATATTCATAATTAAGAGACGGAACAAGACTTCCGCTGCTTTTTTCCTGCCATTCTTTTTGATAATAGATTCCTTTCAGAGAAAAATTATTATTAAAAATATAAGACGTTGAACCTCCAAAACTTTGAATCCGCAGATTCGGAAAAGTCAGATATGGATCTTTGCCTTTTTGCCAGTTGCTCACAAAATCCTGCGTGTTGCTGATGTAAAAGCCTTTGCTGTTTTTATAGGAAAGAGTTTGAATCATATTTTTCGGAAAGAATCTGAAAGTATAGTTTGTAAAACTGCTTTTTCCTTTCAATTCGTTATTGTTTCCCTGTAAAAAATCTGGTGCAAAAGAAACCGTTGCACTTATTATTTTATAATCTAAACCGAAAGTTGTGTTGATCTGGCTATTAAGTTCCAGTCTTGGTTTTATATTCAACTCTTTGGAAGAGATTACGTAATCATCAATGTTTGTGTCGAAATTAAGGCGAAGAATAATTTTGTCGTCGTATGAAATCACCTTGTTACTAATGCTGTCATTTTGTGCAGATATAAAAATGCAAAAACTGAACAAAATGATAGCAATGATTCGCATTAATTAACTTTGGTTTCTAAAGCTAAAATTACTAAAAACATTTCTAATTACGAGCAACCACAATCCGGACCGCAGTTTTTCCCGTCTTTCTTTTTGGAAAAGGTTTTAGAAACTTTTTTGAAAGTTAAATAAACAGCTGCCAAAACCAAAATTCCGATGATTGCGTATTGAATGATAATTGAGTTTTCCATTTTTCTGATATTTATTTATTTCAGAATTTGATAAGCAATAAGTGCCGAAAAGTATGCCAGAACCGTCATTGCAAAAGTTTGTAATAATGTCCATTTCAAACTTTGAGTTTCTCTGTAAACCACTGCGATTGTAGAGATACATTGCATGGCAAAAGCATAGAAAAACAAAATTGAAACGCCTGTTGCAAAGCTGAAAACTTTCTCACCATTTGGATGTGTGTCCAGTCTCATTTTTTCAATCAATCTGCCTTCAGGAGCTTCATCGTCCAAACTGTAAAGCGTGGATAATGTTCCAACGAAAACTTCTCTTGCTGCAAAACTTGTCAAAATTCCGATTCCCATTTTCCAGTCGTAACCTAATGGCGCAATCGCAGGTTCTATTCCGCGGCCTATTTTTCCGAGATAAGATTGTTCCAGTTTCACATCAGAAGCAACAGTTTGATTCTTCTTTTCCGAAGGCCCAAAGTAGCTTAATGTCCATAGGATAATGCTGACAGTAAAAATAACTTTTCCGGCTCCGCTGATGAAATCCCAAACTTTTCCTAAAACCAATTTGAAATCATATCCAAACAAAGGTATTTTGTAGGTCGGAAGATCCATTACAAGGAAACTTTTGACTTTGGTTTTGATTAAATTTTTGAGAATTAATGAAGAAAATAATGACATTCCAAAACCTATAAGATACATTAGCATCAAAGCAATCGCTCTATATTTGATGCCGTAGAAATTGTCGTCTGGAATGATTAATCCAATGATAATGCTGTAAACCGGTAATCTCGCAGAACAGGTCATAAATGGCGTAACCAAAATCGTAATTAATCTTTCCTTGATGTTTTCAATATTTCTCGTGGACATAATCGCAGGAATCGCACACGCAGTTCCGGAAACCAATGGGACAATGCTTTTTCCATTAAGTCCGAAAGGGCGCAAAAATCTGTCCATCAAAAAGATAACTCTTGCCATATATCCGGAATCTTCCAAAAGATATAGGAAATAAAGCAAGATCCCAATCTGTGGTGCAAAAATGACAATTCCGCCAATTCCGGGAAGAATTCCGTTTGAGATTAATGAATTAACCGGGCCTTCCGGAAGATGTTCTGCTGAAAAAGTTGATAATCCGCTGAAAAAGCCTTCGATCCAGTTCATCGGATATTCTGCCAGAAAGAAAACACTTTGGAAAATCAATAATAAAATCAAAAAGAAAATCAAATAACCCCAAACCGGATGCACTAAAATCCGATCCAATTTCTCGGTCAAAAGTTGTTTTCTCTGAGGAATTTTTTCAGTCGTTTCAGAAATTATTTTATCGATATTCTGATATCTTCGAACCGTTTCCTGAATCTGAAGTCGTTTCGGAACATTGCATTTTGCATCTTCCTGAGTAATGATTTCATTGATTCTCTCAATCTTCCCGAGATAAGTGTCAGCGGCTAAAAGCGTCCAGATTTTATAAAGGTTATGATCTTTCGTGTTTTCTGCAATCTTATAAACCAAACCTTTTTGCTCGATCGGAATTTCAAAAGTACTTTGAGATGATTTTTTAAATTGATTATTAAAAATGGCTTCGCGAACTTCCTCAATTCCAAGATGTTCTTTTGCATTAGTCCTTAGAATATCGACGTTGAGTTTCTTGGAAAGCTCGTCTGTATTGATTTTGATGCCGCGTTTTTCAGCTTCATCAATTTGATTGACGACCATCAGAATCGGAATTCCAAGATCCTGAATCTGCTGAAACAAAAGCAGACTTCGCTTCATATTGATTGCGTCTGCAATGTACAGTACACCAACATAATTTTCCTGTTCCTGGATCAGATATCTGGAAAAAATGGCTTCATCTTCAGAGGTCGGGTAGATGCTGTAAGATCCGGGAAGATCTGTGATTTCGACTTCTTCGTTTTTGTAAGTATAATTTCCGGAAAGGCTGGCGACTGTTACTCCGGCGTAATTTCCGGTTTTTTGTTTTCTATTACAGAGACTGTTGAATAGTGTGGATTTCCCGACATTTGGGTTTCCAACTAATAAGATCTGTTTTTGATTTTTCTGATTCTGCATTACCCCAAAACTTCTACTTTGATGAATTTTGCCTCCTCTTCCCGCAATGCTACTTTCGTCTTCTCAGAACCATATTCTATGTAAAGTGGGCCGCCAAAAGGAGCCTGATAAAGAACCTGAAATGATGTTTCCGGAAGAAGTCCCATTTCTAATATTTTAGTAGGCATCTGCAGATTATCATTGTCATAACCTGTGATTTTCCCTAATTTGTTTTTAGGAAAGCAGCACAATTTATCAGGATGTTTATTTTGCAAAATTCATCGGTTTAGAAGTGCAAATATAGCTTGTTTTAAATAAATCTAAATAAGGATATTAATCATAAAAAAACCGGGAACAAAATTTCCCGGTTTGTGATTTATTTTTTCTTTTTGTCTTTAACAACAGGGATTTCTATTGGGTTGTCATTGGCGTCATAAAAATCTTTCAGCATCTTCTCTTGCTTTTTTACCATTTCAGCAACTGTAACATCACTGCCTGGAAGTTTCTGAGACATCATTTCCGGTTTCAGCATTGGACGAATGGTTGCAAACGGATCTTTTTTGAAATCGGAAATTGTAGTTTCGAATTTATCTCTGGATACTTCTACACGTTTTGCGCTTCCTCCGGGAGAGATTTTTTCGATGTAAGACAATTCCTCAAAATTATCGACTTTCTTATTTCCTTTAAGCTCCCAGGAATAATTTCCGCCGTCGTCTTCAATTTTTACAATTAAGCCTGGTAATCCATTGAATTTATAAGGTCCGTCTTGAAAAGGCAAGTCTGTTGTGAACCAGGCATTCCATTTTCTGCCTCCGAATTCCGTTGTTGCTTTCTGAGTATTGTAAGTTCCCATTTTTACTTTGTCAGAAGTGATATTCCAATTGAATTTTGTGTTATCAACGTATCCTAACTTCATCGGTGTAAAACCATTCTGAAGTCCTTCTTCCAAAATTACTTTCATATCAGGGTAGACTTTTTCTACTTTGTAAGCAAATTTCGGCATTCTCATAGACTTCGACATATCTTTGAAAACACCAGCTTTCTGCATTGCTTCAACTTCAACCTTGATGATAGAATCCTGCGCTACCCAGGTGAAATCTCTGTAAAGGGATTTGTCTTTTGTAATATCAAGCGTTGTCATTACTTTTTCAACTTTCGCCGAATCTTTTTTCGGTTTGAAGGTTAATTCATAAAAAAAACGATTGGAAGCTGTTTGAGCAAATACCATTGATCCAAGCATCAAGATTGGAAGAATGAATAATTTTTTGAGAGATTTCATATTGATTTTTATATTTTTTTGTTTCTGAATAATTAGTGCAGGATTTTTTAAAATGTTACACAATTATTGATACATTTTTTTAATCGATTCATTCAAGGTTTTATAAATATTAAGTTGTTCTTCATTTTTAATAAGTTCTTCGTGAAGTTTCAAAACTCTTTCGTCGCCTCTCACGGCTGGTCCTGTTTGTGCAGACTTGGGATCAAGATGATAAATCTTTTCTACGGTTTCATTAATTAAAGGAAGGAAATAATTAAAATTCAAATCCTGAGAATCCGAAATTTCTTTGGCTCTTGCAAACAGGTGATTTACGAAGTTGCAGGCAAAAACTGCTGTCAGATGAATGTATTTTCGTTTTTCGTAGGTTGAAACTTCTACATTTTCGGAAATGATTGAAGCCAGTTCTAACAATGATTTTTCATCAATCTGATCTTCCGCTTCAATAAAAAACGGAATTTTAGAATAATCCAGATCTTTTGTTTTGGAAAAAGTCTGTAAAGGGTAGAAGCTTGCTTTTCTGTAATTTCCTTTCAATATCTCTTTTGGTAACGATCCGGAAGTGTGAGCAACAAGCGCATTTCCATTTTTAATCAATTCAGAAACATTTTCAACAACAGAATCAGAAACTGCGATGATGTAAAGATCAGCTTCGGTCAATTTCTCAATTGAATAAGGAATATTAAACTCCTTTGAAATTTTAGAAAGTTCGGTTTCATTTCTCCCGAAAATCTGATGCACCTTAATATTATTTTGAGTGAAAGCTTTTGCCAGATGATAAGCTACATTTCCTGAGCCGATAATTACTGTTTTCATATGAACAAAGATAAGAATTTGATGATTTGGATTTGATTAATAATATTTAAGGCTCGATTTTAGATTTAGGTTTATTCAAAGAAATTGAAAAAATAATTTAACTTTGGTCTTATTTTTTAATCAAAACTACGAAACATCTGAATGAAGCTCAAAGATGAGGAAATTGTAAATCTCTTCACAAAACCACAAACTGTGGAGAAAGGTTTGCGTGCGATGATGGATGCTTATCAGAGTCGTCTTTATTGGCATATCCGTCGGTTGATTGTGGATCACGACGGTGCTCAGGATGTTTTGCAGGATACATTTATAAAAGCGTATCAGAATATTCATCAGTTCAAAAATGACAGCAAACTGTACACCTGGTTGTACAGAATTGCGACCAATGAGGCATTGCAGGCACTCAACAAAATGAACCGGATGAAAAAGACAGACGAGGATGCGGAATATCATATGCAGAATCTGGTGGCGGACAATGCCGGACAGGATGCAGAAGAGATTCAGGTTTTTTTGCAGAAAGCAATTCAGACTTTGCCGGAAAAGCAAAAACTGGTGTTCAATCTGAGGTATTATGATGATCTGCCTTACGAAGAAATATCAAAAATACTTGATATGTCCGTAGGAACATTGAAGACAAATTATCATTACGCCAAAGATAAAGTAGAACAATACATTAAAGATAATTACTCGCAAGAGTTTTAACAGAAAATAAAAGAAAATGAAAATAGATATAGAAAAACTGAACAGAAAAACACCTTATCCGGAGCCTTCGGAGGATTTTTTCAAACAGATTCAAGCAAATGTAATTTCGCAAACAATTGGAAAGGAAGCAATTGTCGAGAAAAAAGAAACTAAAGTTTTTTCCCTTAATTTCAAATGGATGGCTGCAGCTGCAGTTATTCTGATTGGCGGGATTACAGCATTTTTTAGTCTTAATAATGATCCTGAAATTTCTATGGCTCAGCAAAGTCCAATTGTGGACAGTGCTTATGAAATTGAACAGCCGATCCAGCAGAATTCAACAGAGTTTATCGCAAAAAATGATATTTCGATAGAGACTCAGGATGAAATTTCAAAACCAAAACATCTGAAAATTCATTCAAAATCAATTTCTGTAAGACCTGAAATCAATGTTTCGAAAAGTAGAAATAACAGTGACAGACAGGATTATGCAGTCAGTACAAACAAAAAATCTGATTTGGATGTAGAAAAAGTTTTGGCCGCTTTTACGCCCGATCAGTTAAAAGATATAGATAGAAACAGTGAGCAAGACGTGTATCTTGATCTGTATAATTAATTAAAAATCAGAAAAATGAATAAATTCTTATTAATTATTTTGATTGCCGGATTATCGTCTGCCCACACCGTTAATGGTCAGCAGCGAAACTCTGGAAATACAAGTGGAAGAACAACTGCGACTCCTACTTACAGAAGTGGATCAGCAAGTTCGTTATTGCCTTCCGGATCTATGCAAAGACAGCAGACTATTCCCAGAACTTCTGAATGGAAATCTATGAATATGCAGGAGAAAAAAGAAGCTGTAAGTAATATGTCTTCAAAAGACAGATCTGCATTTCTCCAAAAAATGAAGGAAAATATCGTGATTGATGATCTTGATATTTCTAAAGATAAAGAAGACGAATTCAAAGTGCTTTACGCAGAATATCAAAATAATCAGAAGCTGATCAAAGAGAAATTCTATGTGGATAAAAATCTGGATAATCTTTCGGATGAAGAGGCTACGAAACGCCTTAATCAAAGCTTCGAAGTAGGACAGCAACTTCTTAACAACAGAAGAACTTACGCAGATAAATTCTTAAAAATACTCACACCGCAACAAGTTCTGACACTCTTCCAGACGGAAGGAAAAATGCGGGACAAAGTGCTCGATAAAAAGAATGATAAATAGTTTCAAAACCTCTAAAAATTAGAGGTTTTTTTTATTTTATCTCTCACATTTGCAATTGTCTGTAAATTATTTTCCTATTCTGTTAAAAATATGTATTTTCGCACACTATTATAAATACATACTATAAAATGGCAATTTTAGGCGAAATTAGAAAAAGATCATGGCTCCTTTTAGGCGTAATAGCTTTGGGATTGTTAGCGTTTCTTTTCAACGCAGATACCTTTGATAAAATGTTTTCAAAGAATCCAAATGTTTTTGGACAGGTAAATGGCGAGGATATCACAAGAGATGAGTTCAATGATCAATTATTCATTATGCAGCAGCAAGCTCAGCAGCAAGGCCAGCCAACAAAAGGTTTGGAAGAGCAGGCGTGGCAGATTCTTGTACAGTCAAAATTAATCAAACAACAATTTGAAAAAACAGGACTTACACTTTCAGATGAGACATTCTGGAGCCAATTGCAATATGATCCTATTTTTGCTCTGAATCAACAGTATTTTGATGAAAAAGGTAATTTCAAACTTAAGGAAATTAAAGGCGAGATAGAAAAATCTCAGGCCACAAACCCTGAAAATTATACTTTCTGGCTGAAAAATAAAAAAGCTATCGAATACAGAATGATGGCCAGAATGCTTTTCGGGAATATCACTTCAGGCATTACAACCAGTAAAAAAGAAGCTGAGCTGATGGTTAAATTCCGTGATGAGGTTGCAAACATCGATTTTGTAAAAGTTGATTACCTTGAGTTTTCTAAAAAGAATAATGTAAAAGTGACAACTCAGGATCTTGCAGATTACATCAAATTACATCCGACAAGATTCAAAGCTACAGCCAGCAGAAATCTTGCTTATGCTTATTTCCCGGCGGCACCTAGTGCTCAGGATGATGCTTCAACACTTAACGAAATCAATAAGCTTTTCCTTAAAGGAACAGATGCTTCCAACGGAACGGAAAACTTCCAGAACACAAAGAATGATTCTATGTTCGTAGAGCTTAATTCTGATGTCCCTTTCATTCCTCAATATGTAAGCCCAGCTCAATTGCCAGCAGAGTTGAAAGATAAAATCGCAACAGCAGCTATCGGGCAGACTTTTGGTCCTTATAAAGAGCAAACGCTTTATGTGGTTTCAAAATTATTAGATAAAAAAGCTTCTGACTCTACATTGTCAAAACATATCTTGATCGCTTACAAAGGAGCAGAGAGATCTACTGCAACCAGAACAAAAGAAGCAGCAAAGAAAACTGCGGATAGCTTATTAGCAGTGATCAAAGCTGATCCGGCAAAATTTGCTGAAGGTCTTAAATTATCTGACGAGCCAAACGCAGTTGAGAGAAACGGAAGCGTGGGTTGGACGACTCCAGCAAGTCAGTTTGCTCCGGGATATCTTAGCTTCTTAGCTAACAACCCAAAAGGTGCTACTGGTTTACAGGAAACAGCTTTCGGTTATCATATCATCAATGTTGAAGATAAGAAAAGCGGTGCAATGACTTATAAAATTGCTCACTTAGCTAAAAATATCAAAGCGTCTGACAAAACTGAAAATCAAGTTCTTACTCAGGCAACAAGATTTATTCAACAGACTCAGGGGAAAAGCTTCAATCAGTTTAAAAACTTAGCTGAGAAAAACAAATACAAATTTGAGAATCCTAAATCTGTAGGTCGTTTCCAGGGAACACTTCCGGGAATTGGATCTGACAAAGATGGAGATGTTATTGCTTGGGCTTTTGACAAGAAAAGAGAAATTGGTGATACAGATATTTTTACAGTAGAAGGGACTGGGGACAGAATCGTAGCTTACGTTGTTGGAAAACAAGATGAAGGTCTTGCTGATCCGGAAACTGTAAGAGATCAAATCGAGCCAATCGTGAAAAATAAAGTTCTTGCTAAGAAGATCCTTGAAAAAGTGAATGCTGGAAAATATGCTTCTCTTGATCAGGCTGCAAAAGCACTTGGTACAACAAAAGCCAGCGCAACAGTTAATATATTCAATCCTTCTGTAAATGGTGCAATGGAGCCTAAAGTTGCAGGAGCAGCATTTGGAGTTGCGGTTAATAAATTATCTCAGCCAATCGAGGGGATGACAGGTGTTTATTTGGTAGTTAAAAAATCAGTAACGACAAACAAATTGCCCGGTGATATCAAACAAATCACAGAGTCTATCAATCAGCAGAATTCTCAGCAGTTTACAGGAGCATTCCTTAAGAGTCTTCAGGATAATGCAAAAATCAAAGATTACAGAATTGAAGTTTGGGACAAGAATCCTCAACAATAATTTTAAAATATTTTAAGATAAACAAAAGCGGCATAATTGTCGCTTTTGTTGTTTTTTTATTTATATCAATTATAAATCCAATATTCATATATTTGCTAATTAGTAAAACCAAAAAACGTGAAGTTAAGTAAAGAATTAAAAACAGGACTAATCGCCATTTTCGCTATTATAGGTTTCGTTGTATTATATCAATTTATGAAAGGAAAAAATCTTTTCACAACAGACAATGTTTTCTATGCAAAATATGACAATGTCGAAGGACTTTCTGTTTCCAATCCGGTTTCTATCAATGGATTGAAGGTGGGGCAGGTAGACGAAATTAAACCAATCACTACAAAAGATGGTAAACTACATTTCGTAGTTAAACTTACCATTGATGATACATTCGAATTTTCCAGAAATTCAACAGTTGAGATCTTCGAACCAGGATTGATGTCTGGGAAAGAAATAAAGATCAACTTGTTTTATGGCGGAGATACAGCAAAAGATGGCGATACTTTGAAAGGAAACTATCAATTATCAATGCTGAATTCATTGTCTTCTCAGGTAAAACCTGTAAAAGATCAATTATCAAATGTTTTACTGAAACTGGATTCTACTTTGGCAAGTACAAATAAGATCGTTGACGAGCAAAACAGAAGAGAAATCAAACTATTGCTTTCAAATCTTAATAAAACAATTGAGTCTTTTAAAGGCGCATCTGACAGAACAAATGCTATCTTGGCAAATAATGAAAAAGGATTGCACGAAGTTGTTTCTAACGCTAATGCAGCAATGCTGACTGCTAATAAAACCTTAGATAAATACGGATCTGTCGCAGAACGTGTAGATATTGATAAGCTGAATGGCACAATCGATCAATTCAACCAAACGGCTGGAAAACTGAATAACGTTATTTCAGGCATACAAAACGGCGAAGGTTCTCTTGGTAAACTGGCGAAAGATGAAGAGCTTTACAACAATCTTACTAAGACTTCGAAGAACCTGAATGAGCTTGTGGAAGACTTCAAACTCAATCCGAAGAGATACGTGAACTTCTCGGTTTTTGGTAAAAACGCAGATAAAAAGTAATTTATGCAATACATTGATAATGCTGTTTTCCTGATTCTTTTAATTGTCGGATTCGGACTGTTCTTTAAAAGTCTGAAAGAAATTTACCGCAATATCAAATTAGGAAAAGAGATCAACAGAACAGACAGAAAAGCAGAACGATGGGCCATTATGACCAGAGTTGCGCTTGGACAAAGTAAAATGGTAAAACGCCCGATTGCAGGAGTTTTACATATTTTCGTTTATGTAGGTTTTGTAATTATCAATATCGAACTATTAGAAATAATTATTGATGGAATCTTCGGAACACATCGGTTTTTACAAAGTATTTTAGGAGATTCATTCTACGCATTCTTTACATCTACTCTGGAAGTTCTAGCTTTATTAGTTGTTGTTGCAGTTGTCGTATTTTTCATCAGAAGAAATTTTTACGGTGTGAAAAGATTAACGATGAAAGAACTTTTCGGCTGGCCAAAGAAAGATGCCAATTGGATTCTAATCATCGAGTTTGCTTTGATGGTTGCTTTCTTCACAATGAATGGTGCTGATTATTATTCCGATGCCAATCGTTTTGCAAGTAATTTTCCAATTTCAAGATACCTGTTTCCATTCTTTCAGAATTTCAGTGTAGAAACACTTCATATTATTGAAAAATCGGCTTGGTGGTTTCACTTTGTCGGGATTTTGTTCTTTATGAATTATCTTTATTATTCAAAGCATCTTCATATCATTTTGGCATTTCCAAATACTTGGTTTTCCAATCTTGAGAAAAAAGGGAAATTCAATAATCTGGATTCTGTTACCAAAGAAATTAAGTTGATGATGGATCCAAATGCAGATCCTTACGCTGTTCCGGCAGAAGGTGAAGCAGAAGTTACTTCAAAATTTGGAGCAGAAGATATTTTCGACCTTAATCAACATCAGTTAATGAGTGCTTATTCCTGTACAGAATGCGGAAGATGTACTTCGGTTTGTCCTGCAAATATTACTGGGAAAAAATTATCTCCAAGATTGATTATGATGAAAACCAGAGATCGATTGGAAGAAGTTGGAAAAAATATCAATAAAAACGGAGGGAAGTTTGTAGAAGACGGCAAAAAATTAGTCAACGATTATATTACCAAAGAAGAACTTTGGGCTTGTACCACTTGTAACGCTTGTGTAGAAGCCTGTCCGGTTCTGATAGATCCGTTATCCATTATTTTCGAAATGAGAAGATTCTTAGTAATGGAACAATCTGCAGCGCCACAGGAATTAAACCTGATGATGACTAATGTGGAAAATAATGCTGCACCTTGGCAGTACAATCAGGCCGATCGTTTGAATTGGATTAATGATTAAAAAACATATGACAATATGATTATTTTTAATTTAGGGGCTTTAATTCAAACAATTGTTGCTGTTTTAATTGGCTTTATTTTATATCAGCTAGGAATTATTGACTATGTTGAGAATAATTTTCAGTTAAATGATAATAATAAAGGGATTTTAGCTTGTTATGGCGTTTACTTAATTGCTATAATATCACATAAACTTGGAGCAAAAGGTAGAGTGTTTTTTATCCCTGTATGGATTATTTGTCTATTCTTAATTTTTATTACAAATCTTGCTTACAAAGGGAATATTCTTGATAGTAATAATGATAAAATACTGACATATATAAATTATATTGTTCCGATTATTTTATTTTTTATAACATTTTCGTGGCTAAATATTTCGACAAAGGAAGACGTTACTCAAGTTGAGAATAATGAGAAAATTAATTAACTGTAATTTTTCTGAGAATTAATAATATGGATTTCACTATAAAAACAATGGCAGATTACGCTGCTGAAGGCAAATCTCCCGAAGTTCTCTTCTGGGTTGGATGTGCCGGAAGTTTCGATGATCGTGCGAAAAAAATAACCAAAGCTTTCTGCAAAATTCTGAACAAAATCGGAGTAGAGTTCGCTGTTCTTGGACAGGAAGAGTCTTGTACAGGTGATCCCGCAAAACGTGCCGGAAACGAATTTGTTTTCCAAATGATGGCTTTGACCAATATCGAAGTTCTGAATGCTTACGAAGTGAAAAAAATCGTAACAGCTTGCCCGCATTGTTTCAACACTCTGAAAAATGAATATCCAAGTTTAGGCGGGAATTATGAAGTTCTGCATCATACTCAGTTCCTGAAAGACTTGATGAATGAAGGAAGACTTAAAATCGAAGGCGGAAGTTTCAAAGGAAAAAAAATAACATTCCACGATCCTTGTTACCTTGGAAGGGGTAATGACGAATATGAGGCTCCAAGAATGCTTCTTGAAAAACTGGATGCCGAATTGGTAGAAATGAAACGTTGCAAAACCAACGGCCTTTGTTGTGGAGCTGGCGGTGCACAAATGTTCAAAGAACCCGAAAAAGGTGATAAAGACATTAATGTGGAGAGAACAGAGGAAGCTCTTTCTTTTGAACCGAAAATCATTGCTACCGGTTGTCCTTTCTGTAATACGATGATGACAGACGGTGTAAAGCATTTCAATAAAAATGCAGAAGTTGAGGTTAAGGATATTGTCGAGCTTTTGGCAGAAGCAGATGATCTTTAATTTTAAATGCTTTTATAAATACAAACCCAGAATTTTCTGGGTTTTTCATTTTTACAGAATTGGATAAAAATCCGTAATTTTATATCTTTAAAATTACATTATGCAAATTGAAGAATCCAATATTGTAGAAACAAACGATTACCGCGTCATTATATATCCGGCTTCAAGACCATTTACAGCCAAGGAAAGCAAGACAATTGCTGAGAAACTATATGATTTCCTGGGCGATTGGGCTGCTCACGGAAAAGAATTATCTTCTTCATTTAAAATCGAAAAAAATCAATTTATCATTATCTGTGTAGATGAGGAAAAAGAAGCGGCTTCCGGTTGCAGCATTGATGCTTTGGGAAAAGTGATGAGAGAATTGGATTCTGAATTTGAACTTGGACTGTTTGACAGAATGAAAGCCAGTTTCATAGAAAATGGCGAAGTAAAAACTTTGAAGCTTTCTGATTTTAAAAGTAAAATAAGAAGTGGCGAATTATCAAAAGACATCGAGGTTTTCGATTTTTCCAAGAACACTTACCTTGATTTCCTGAGCCATTTTATCCAGCCTTTCAACAGAAGTTGGGCTTCGGCTATTTCTTAATTTTAGTAAAATATAATTTCAAATCATACCTTGAAAGTTCTTTTCCTGACTACTGCCCACAAATATAATGATGATCGTATTTTTTATCATCAGGCTGTGGAACTTGCAAAAAGAGGTTTTGATGTAAAAATTTGCAGCCTGTCTTCAGAATTTCAGGGAGTTATTTACGGAATTAAAATCGAATCTTACTCAATTTTAAATCAATTATCAAAACAAAAAGAAGATGTTTTTCTAAAAGTTTGTAATGATTTCCAACCGGATTCTATCATTTGTTCAGAACCTTTAGCTGTAATCGCTGCCGGCAAAGTTACAAAACACAAGAAAGCGAGTATTATTTATGATATTACAGAATGGTATCCGTCTTTTCGGATGGTGGAAAATTATTCTTTCTTTCTGAAATTCTTTCATGCGATTAAGTTTTTTCTCATTCAGCTGTATGCAGGTTTTCTAAGTACAAATTTTATTTTCGGAGAAGAAACGAAGAAGTTTCCATTAGCTTATTTTTTTCCTTTCAAAAAGAAAATGACGCTTCCTTATTACCCGGATGATCAATATATTTTTGAAAACATAAAAAAATTAGAACCGAACAAAATCAACCTGTGTTACACCGGTGTTTTTTCTGAGGAAAAAGGTGTTGGTAATTTTTTTGCAGCCATAAATGTATTAGAAAGAAACAGGCCTGATTTGAAGATTGATATTACATTAATTGGCGGTTCCAGAAAAAAGAAAGACGAAATCTATTTTTCAGAATTACTAAAAAAATACAAGAAAGAAAATATCAAAATATCAAAACCGACTTCTTTTGAAGAATTTACAAAATCATATTCTAATGCAGATATTTGTTTTGATTTGAGGGAACTTAATATTGAAAATCACCATTGCCTGCCAATTAAGATCTTTTATTATGCGGCTTCCGGAAAGCCTGTAATTTATACAGACCTGAAAGCAACAAGACAATTTGTGGAAGTTTCAAAGTTTGGATTTCTTGTAAATCCAAAAGATCCTCAGCAGATTTCAAAACATATAGAAACATATTTGAGTGATCCGAAATTATATGAAAAGCACGCTCATAATGCACGTTCATTATACGAAGAGAAATATAACTGGAATGTAATTAAAGATTCTTTTGTGGATTTTGTAAACCAATCAATAACATAATTGTAAAAGATGAATGTTATCCAGACTTTTGTTTCCAGGTTTTTGATCTTAATATTGAATTTCGGTCTCGTAATTTATTCTACAAATATGTGGGGAAGCGACGGGAAAGGGATTATCTCGATGGTCGTTGCAGATCTTACGATTATCAGTTTCATCAGTAATATTTTTGTTGGAAGCAGCGTGACTTATTTCGCTTCGAAGTACAAAGCTGAGCAGATTCTTTTGTACGGTTATCTCTGGTCTTTGCTTGTCGGGATTATAGTTCCTTTGGTTCTCGGTTTTTCACATGGTTTGGGATATACGCCATATCTTATCGGTTTGTCTGTTTTGTCGGCGCTTCTTACGACTAATATCAACCTTTTTGTTGGTCAGCAGAATATCAGGATGTTCAATCTTTATACGATTTTGCAGCAGGCTATTCATATTCTTTTTCTTGTTATTATTATTTATGTAATAAATCTGGAATCGGTAAATGCATATTTTCTGGCTCAGATGGGATGTTTCGGCGTATTATTTTTAATCAGCTTTTTTCAGGTCGTGAAAAAGTGTCAATTATCTAATATCAATTTTTCTGCTAAAATTCAAAAATCACTTTTTGCCTACGGATGGAAAATCCAGCTCAGTTCATTTTTCCAATTCCTGAATTACAGATCTTCATTTTATTTTTTAGAATTTTATCGTGGGATTGCAAGTGTGGGTGTTTTCTCTGTCGGAGTCGCTTTTTCCGAGGCTATTTGGGCTGTGAGCAGAAGTTTGTCCGTTGTTTTGTATTCTGATATAGTCAACAGTGATGACAGGCACGAAGGTATTCAAAAAACAAAAATATCTTTAAGAATAAGTTTTGCAGTCACTCTGGCGTTTCTCATTTTTGTGATCATATTGCCATCAGGTTTTTATACGATAATATTTGGTAAAGATTTCCATCAGACCAAACAGATTATTTTATTTTTGTCGCCCGGGATTTTGGCAATCGCAGTCAGTAATATTGTCGGATTTTATTTTGCAGGAATCAATAAGCTTAGGATTCTGAATGTCAAATCAATCATTGGATTTATATTTACTTTGATTTCGTCCATATTCATAATTCCAAGATGGGGGATTTTAGGCGCTTGTGTTGTTACAACGATCTCATATTGCTTATCTTCGGCAATATTATTGTGGAAATTTTATCAGATGACACCTTTTCATCTCAGTGATTTATTTTTTTCTAAATTAGAATTAAAGTTAATGATTCAAAAAATATCGAATAAAAGGTAATTAGGCAAAACTGTTGCAGAATTTAAAAATATTACAGAAAAATGAAACTCAGGATATCCATTATATTATCAACTATTTTAATCTTGTTTTCTTGCCAGAGAGATGAGACCGACGTTCAGATTATAGATCAGGTTTTGAAACTTTATATGAAGAGTGCCACTACAGGACAAGACTTATTGAATCCAAATATTGAAGGATCATATACCACACCGGTTTTGCAGGATCTTTTAGGAGACAGAGATTTGCAGGCTATTTCCGGATACACTTTTCCGAAAGATGCGGACACAGTTGTGTATATGGATTATCCGGCTGGTGCAATCAGATTGAAAATTGATTCTCTTAGCAATGATGAGCAGCAGATTTACTATTCCAGATTTGTGATTAAGCTTTTGAAAAAAGATGAAGTATTACCGGATTACGATACGATTAAGATAGAATACAAATCAACGCCATCTCTTTTTCAGATCTCGAAACTTTGGTATAATGATCAGCTGAAATTCACAAAAGTTCAGGGACAGCCAAACATTGTCACAATCGTGAAATAAAATCCTTAAATTTGCATTTATAGTCAGAATTTAATGTTAATTTCTGGCAACCAATAACTATCAACCAACAACCAAACTATGTTACAGGTTAATTTTTTGCGCGAGAACAAAGAGCGCGTTTTGGAAGGCTTGAAGAAAAGAAGCTTCAAGGAATTAGATTTGGTCGATGCAGCCATTAATGCTGACGACGAAAGAAAAAAACTACAGTTTGAGCTGGACTCACAACTTTCCGAGATGAACAAAATTTCGAAGGAAATCGGAATTCTGATGAAAGACGGAAAAAAAGAGGAAGCCGAAGCTGCAAAATCCAAAACTTCGCAATACAAAGATTCCAGCAAAGAATTACAATCTCAACTGAATGATGCTGAAAAAGCATTGATTACGATTCTTTATCAGATCCCGAATGTTCCTTACGAGAAAGTAGTTGCCGGAGTTTCAGCTGATGACAACGAGATCATTTATGAATCTACAACTGTTGAAGGTCTTGGCGAAGGTGCAATTCCACATTGGGAATTGGCTAAAAAATATAATTTGATTGATTTTGAATTAGGCGTAAAAATCGCCGGAGCTGGTTTCCCTGTTTATTTCGGGAAAGGTGCGAGATTGCAGAGAGCTTTAGTTCAGTATTTTCTGGATAAGAATGTGGACGCAGGCTATCTGGAAGTGAATCCTCCTCACGTTGTGAACGAAGCTTCCGGCTACGGAACCGGACAATTGCCCGATAAAGAAGGACAAATGTACTACATCAACGCAGATGATTTATATTTAATTCCAACGGCTGAAGTTCCGGTGACGAATCTTTACCGCGATGTTTTGTTGGATGAGAAAGATCTTCCTATTAAGAATACAGCATTTTCCCAATGTTATAGAAGAGAAGCCGGAAGTTATGGTGCTCACGTGAGAGGCTTGAACAGACTTCACCAATTCGAGAAAGTGGAGATTGTAAGACTTGAAAAACCTGAAAATTCTTATGCTGTTTTGGAAGAAATGGTAGAGCATATCAAATCCATTTTGGAAGACCTTGAGTTGCCTTATAGAATCCTTAGGCTTTGCGGTGGCGACACAGGTTTTGCCGCAGCAATGACTTACGACTTCGAAGTTTGGAGTGCAGCGCAGGAAAAATGGTTGGAAGTAAGTTCTGTTTCCAACTTCGAAACATTCCAGGCAAACCGTCTGAAATGCCGTTACAAAGCGGATGGAAAATCGCAATTGGTTCACACGCTAAACGGTTCTGCAATGGCTCTGCCAAGAATTATGGCCGCTTTGCTAGAAAATAACCAAACAGAAGAAGGAATCAGATTGCCAAAGAAAATTGCAGAATATGCAAAATTTGAATTGATCAATTAATTCAAAAAGTAAATAACGCAAAGGTGGAGAATTCTACTCTGCACAAATATAAAAGTCGCAAATTCAATTTTGCGACTTTCTTTTTTTTATCTTGAAATTTACTGGCGACTTTGCGATAAAAAATCTACTTCAAATTCAAATAATAATTCCAGATCAACCGGATCTCACCATAATCAAAATCTGCAGGTAAAGCCGCTTTCCAGTCATTGATGTTTTCTTTCGGACTTTGTTTGAAAACCTTTTCAAAAGCATCCACTTTTTCCTTTGGATAGATTCTTAGAAGATCATTTTTATCGAGTAAATTCTGTTCAGCGTATTTTGATAAATGTCCGAAAATTGTAGAGTTTACAAGACCTCTTTCTCTCGCAATTTCAGAAACGGTTTTCCCATCCTGGAACAGTTGATAAGTCAGAACGTGAGTCGGAACTTTCCTGATTGTCATTGAGATCTCCGTATCTTTTTCTTTATCAAATAATGGCGTTTCCAAAAGATGAACATCTTTCAAATCCTTCAGATATTCTTCCAGATCATCCAGCCAAACCCGGAAATCTTCATTGAATGCTTTCAAACCTTTCACGCCTTTCGTCTCGGAATAAAAATCTTTAAGTGGAGAAAATAGCTTCTCATTCACATTCGAGAAAAAGAAATTAACCGCACCTTTAGCTTTAACCTCAACTTCTTGCCATTCCTCTTCACCTTTCAGGAATTTTTGGGTTTTCTGAACCAGGATCCTTTCAAATTTCTGAAAAATAACGGTTAGATTTTCTATTTCGGATCTCAGAGTCAGATAAAGTTTTTGGGATCGGTCTTTCTCAATGAATTTGCTCGTTTTCGTAGAGATATTCCAGTTTTCCAAAGCAGAAAGAAACCAAACGCAATCGATCCTCCTGATGACTTTCTGGATGCTGTAATCGTATTTTTCAGAATTGATGATCTCTTCCATTTTGGAATTGGCGTGCGTCTCATCCTGAAACTTCGAAACACGCTTATCACTGAAAATGACTTCGGGTGTAATTTTCGATTTTAAAATAATTCCTTCCAAAGTTCTGCAACGTGAAAGCGCCACATAAACTTGTCCGGAAGCGAAACTTTTCCCTGCATCAATGATCAATCTGTCGAATGTCAACCCCTGACTTTTATGAATCGTAACTGCCCAGGCCAAACGAATCGGAAATTGTTTGAAGCTTCCTAAAACTTCTTCTTTAATATTCTTATCCTCATCTAAAGAGTAGCGTTTCTGTTCCCATGTTTCTGCTTTCAACGTAATTTCCTCTTCGCTTCCGTCGAGGATTACAGAGATTTCATCTTCATCAAGATAAGAGATTTGCGCCAGTTTTCCATTGTAATATTTTTTGTCAGATGAGGTGTCATTCCGAATGAACATAATTTGCGCTCCGATTTTTAATTCTAAAACCTCATCATTCGGATATTGAGTCTCCTTGAATTCCCCAACGACATCGGCATTATATAAATGAGATCTTCCGCCTAGTTCTTTTAGCTTTTTTTGATTGATATCGTCCGCCATTTTGTTGTGCGAACAGAGATAGACGTAAGCTTCATCCTTAGAGTCAAAATCAGGCTGATATCTGGAATTGAGTAAATCAAAATCAATATCTTCTGAAATTCCGTTTCGGATGGCATTTAGTATTTCAAGAAAAGTCTCGTCGGTTTGGCGATAGACTTTAGTAAGTTCAATTGTGATTAATTTAACTTCTTCCAAAGCTTTAGCGTGAAAGAAAAAAGGCGAACTGTAATATTTAGCCAAGACATATTCGTCCCGAACAACAGGAGGTAACTGATAAAGATCGCCAATAAATAAGATCTGAACACCACCAAATTTCTGCTGATTCCTGCGAACGTGTCTTAGGGAAAAATCCATCATATCAAGAACATCGGCCCGCAGCATCGAGGCTTCATCAATCACGATAATTTCGATTTCGCGAAGAAGTTTCAGTTTGTCTTTCCGGTATTTGAAGTGGACCATCAGATCGGCAATATTATTCGCCATATTCTGGTCTATTCTTTCCGTTGTGGGTAGAAAAGTTCTGAGTGGTAATCCAAACATCGAATGGATTGTGACGCCGCCAGCATTGATGGCTGCGATTCCCGTTGGTGCAACTACAATATGTTTTTTCTTGGTTTTTTTGACAAAATCGTTCAGAAAGGTGGTCTTTCCCGTGCCGGCTTTTCCGGTTAGAAACAGACTTCGATTGGTATGTTCGATCAGGTCAAAAAGGGAATCATTCATCGGTTCAAAGGTAAAGAATCAAGAGAAAAGAGACAAGGGTCAAGGACTTGATGATAAAAATAAAAACTACTTCACCCGGTCTGGATTCTGTTTCAGAAAGCTGTCCCAGCCAGTGTAAGATTTATCAGTAGTAATATTTCCGGAATTAAAATGATGACAGACTGCAACCGCTAAACCATCAGAAGCGTCAAGATATTTCGTTGGGAATTCTTTCAGTTTCAATAAATTTTGAAGCATTCCTGCAACTTGCTCTTTGCTGGCATTTCCGTTTCCGGTAATCGCCATTTTTACTTTTTTGGGAGAATACTCTGTAATTGGAATATTTCTGTGAAGACTTGCAGCAATAGCAACGCCTTGTGCTCTTCCCAGCTTCAGCATACTTTGGACATTCTTCCCGAAGAAAGGTGCTTCCAGAGCAGTTTCGTCAGGATTATATTCATCGATCAATGCTAAAGTTCTGTCAAAAATAACTTTAAGTTTCGTTTCGTGATTTTCATATTTTTTCAGGATCAGTTCGTGCATTGCAAGCAACTCCATTTTCCCGCCTTTCACAGAGATAATTCCGAAACCCATAATAGATGTTCCCGGATCGATTCCCAATATTATTTTTTCAACTTGCATAATGACAAAAATACGTTAACATTTTCATAAAAATCAACAGGTTAATTATATTCTTAGTGAAAAATTATTAAATTTAGAAACCAAAAAATATAACTATCAAAACATGAAGAATTTTCTACTGACTGCGGCAGTCGTATTCTATGCAGGACTTAATACACCTGTGTTTTCTCAAAAAGCCGAAACACCAAAATTTATTAGTAATACAGAAGGAATTAAGGAATATTCACTGAGCAACGGTATGAAGGTCCTTCTGATTCCGGATGCTTCACAAAGCAATATGGTTGTGAATATTGTTTATAATGTTGGCTCCAAGAATGAGGGCTACGGCGAAAAAGGAATGGCACATTTGCTGGAGCATATGTTATTCAAAAGCACAAAAAACTTAGGGGATATCAAAAAACAATTATCTGACAAGGGCGGAAAAGCTAATGGAACAACCTGGTACGACAGAACCAATTATTATGAAATTTTTCCGTCTAATGATGATAACCTGAAATGGTCTCTCCAGATGGAAGCCGACAGAATGATCAATGCCACGATTCTCCAATCGGATCTTGATAAAGAATTTTCTGTAGTTAGGAATGAATTCGAGATCGGAGAGAATGATCCGGGAAGTGTCTTGCAGGAAAGAATTGCTTCCACCGCTTATCTCTGGCACAATTACGGAAACAGTACCATCGGAAGTAAAGAAGATATCGAAAGGGTAAAAGCACCAACACTTAGAAAATTCTATGAAAAATATTACCAGCCGGATAATTCTACATTAATTGTTGCTGGAAAATTTGATGAAAAACAAACACTGAATTATATAGCACAATACTTTTCCGTAATCCCAAAACCAACAAGAGTTTTAGATGAATCCTATACTGTAGAGCCAGCTCAGGACGGCGAACGTTTTGTAGAGCTGAAACGTTCCGGAGACAGCAAAGTTGTGGGAGCCCTATATCATACAGTTCCTTATGCGGATAAAGATTATGCGGCACTGGATGCATTGGCTGAGATTTTAACTTCTGATCCTTCAGGTTATCTGTACAAATCGATGATTGATTCTCACAAAGCAGCTTCTGTCTACGCTTACCAGCAGCAGCTGAGGGATGCAGGATTTATGTATTTCGGTTTGCAGATTCCCGGAGACAAAGATGTGAAAGCGACAGAGAATGATTTCCGTACAGAATTAAATAAAATAGCAACCACTAAATATACTGAACAGGATCTTGCAAGAGCAAAAGCAAAACTTCTGAAACAGATAGAAAATTCTAAGAACAACACCATTAATTATGCAATAGGTCTTACAGAGATCATAGGAGCTGGCGGTTATAAATTAGAAATGCTTTATCGTGATAATGTTGAGAAATTGACATTGGCAGATGTTCAGAGAGCAGCGGAAAAATATTTCCGTGATAACAACAGAACAGTTGGCGTGTTCATCCCTACAAAAGATGAGATAAGGGTAAAAAATGTAGAATATAGTAATGATCAGATCGCATCTCTTACAAATAACTACAAAGGAAAAGCACTGGAAAAAGAAGCTGCACCTTTTGAAGCCAGCATCAAAAACCTGAAAGCTAATCTTACAGAAGGCAAATTGAGCAACGGGATGAAATATGGCGTGATCAAAAAAGAGATCAAAGGAGGAAAAATCCTCGGCAGTTTCCGTTTCCCTGTCAGCAATGCGAAAGATCTTACTGGCAAATCTGATGTTGGTTCTCTGATGGCCCAGGTTCTGAAAACCGGAACCAAATCCCATACAAAAGAGCAGATCCAGGATATGCTGGATCAATGGAAATCCAACGTTAATTTTGGATTCAGCGGACAGACATTATTTGTGAATTTCAGCACCTACAAAGAAAGCCTTCCAAAAGTAATGGGACTAATTAAAGAAATCCTCACAGAATCTACATTCCCGGATGCTGAATTATCCAAAACAGTCAACGAATATAATACTTATCTGGAAGGAGCTCTTAATGATCCGCAATCTATCGCTTTTACAGAGATAGAAAAGATAACAGAGAATTATCCAAAAGAAAGCATTTACTATACAGCTTCTACACAGGAACAGATCGACAACAACAAAAAAGTGAAGAGAGATCAGCTGGTAGATTTCTATAATAAGATTTTAGGAAGTAATAACGGAGTGGGCACGCTGGTAGGAGATATAGATGGAAAAGCTGCTTCATCATTATTAGAAAACACTTTTGCAAAATGGAATTCAAAATCCAATTATGAATTCGTAAAACCGGAATTGTTTGCAACCAAAAAACAGGACAAAGACTATATAACACCCGATAAAGAAAACGGTGCGGCTGTTGGCAAGGTAAGTTTCTCTATGGACAGAAAATCTCCGGATTATCCTGCCTTTATTATGGCAAACGAGATGTTGGGAAGCGGCGGTTTCCTTACAGCCAGAATCCCGACAAGACTTCGTGAGAAAGAAGGAATCAGCTATGGTGCAGGATCTTACATCAATGTTCCAATCGATAATAATGTAGCGTCTTGGGCTTGGTATGCATTCTTCAACCCGACCAAAAAAGATTTGGTAAACAAAGCTTTGAAAGAAGAAGTAAGCAAAGCCGTAAAAGACGGATTTACAGAAGCCGAATTCAAATCCAATTTGACATCTTGGCTTAACTCCAGACAAACCGGTTTGGGGAACGATAATACGCTGATGAGTTTGGTAAACAGCCAATTGCAGTATGGTGTTCCGTTAGATGATTATGATGCATTGGAAGCGAAGGTTTCTGCACTCAAAGTAACTCAGGTAAACGATGTTCTTAGAAAATACATCAGTGAAGACAAAATGACCTCCGTATTTGCAGGAGACTTCAATAAGAAATAAATATTTCTACACCAAGGAAAACCGCCTCAGATTACTGAGGCGGTTTTTTGTTAATGTGTAATCGCTATTTTGTGTTATTAATCAATTGAATTTTATTAGTGAAACCATCTCTTGTTAATATTACGGAGCTTGCTTTATCATCTGTAAACTCAAACTTTAATAAGTTCGGATAATCAATTAATTTAAATAATCCGTTTTTCAGATACACTAATTCATTTTCATTTTTCCCTTTAAAGTGTTCAAGAATCGCAGATTCCACATAAAGGCGGTTATTTCTTTCTACTATTTTGGTTTCCATTTTTTGTCTGTAAAGGAAATCGTCATACGTTCCGACGAGTTTTTCTTTTAAATTGGAAGGTATTTCTTGCGTTTCTTCATTATGGAAATCGCCGTTCCAATTCATCAATGACAGAATCTTTCTCTGTGTCTGTCCCATCACGGGAAAGCGATTCGGTTTTTCACCGTTTGCTAAATAAGCAAAACCGTTCCCGTCTTTCATTGTCCCCATTACGTTTCCGCCAACTCCGGTGTTTGACCCGTTGCAGGCAAACCAATCATAATTGTTGTAAGCAAAAGATTTTTGCCAACCGTAACTCCAGCCACCTACTGAATTTTTAAGAACCGAAACTTTTGTTACTTTTTTTGCCACATTGTGAGAGATCACTTTATTATTTTTGTTGCGCAACGCATTTTGAATTTCTATCGCGATCATTGCCAATTCTTTTGGAGTGGACCAAAGTCCAGAAGGTGCAACTTGTGGCGTGATTGGCAAACCGGTTTTGATTACTTTTCCATCTTTGTCGTGAACCAAAGCTACATTAGTAAGAAATCCTTTTTCATTTGGCTGAATCATCGTCGTATTTTTTAACCCAAGCGGAGAAAATATATATTGTTTTGCAAGTTCAGCTATTGGCCTTTTGAACTTGTCCTCCAAAGCCATTTGGATAATTGTATAACCGCCACCGCTGTATTGCCAATCGGTTCCAGGTTCGAAAAGGAATTCGATTTCTTTATCATATCTCGGAATTTTCCCTAAAAGACTTTCTTCTAACGTCGGAATTTTTTCACCTTCATAATGATCTTCAAAACCGTCTTGAGACGTTCCTGCAGTATGATTCAGAAATTGTCTCCAGGTCGGAGTTTTGTTTTCTGTGAATTTGCTTTTTGGTAAATGCCATCTTTTCAAAGATCTGTCAATCGGATCATCCAGATCAAGCAAACCTTTTTCTTCCAACATATAACAAAGAAGTGCAGTGATTGGTTTTGAGATGGAAGCCGTAGAAAAAGCTGTATTTTCATCAATCTTTTCTGGAGAATTAATAGACTTCACTCCAAATTGTTTGGAATAGACAATCTTATAATTTTCAAAAACAACCACGCTAAATCCCGGAAGTTTGTATTTTTCTAATTGTTCGTCGATTTTCAGATTGTCGGTAAGAAAGCTGTAATCTTTTTTCTGACCAAAGACCTGAGAGTTTGTCATTAATAATAATAAAAAGCTGGCGTAAAAAATAGTTTTCATTGTATCGTTATTTAAGGATTGGATAAAAATTTATTTCAAGATATTTTCATAGATGACGTTTAACAGATTCTGTCTCATTTTCGAGTCTCTTTTATTTAAAAGAATGATAATTCCCCAGTTTTTAGCTCTATTGTAACAGATGATTGATGATTGTCCCATAGAATCTCCAGATTTTAGATAAATTGTGTCTCCATCTTTTGTATTGATATTGAATCCCAATCCCATTTCTCGTTTAGCATCTTTATAATAAACTTTTTCTGCAATTAATGCCGCATCTGATATTTGGTTTCCACTGTTTAAAAGGACTTTCATATATTTAACCATATCAGAAGTATTAGACTTTACCAATCCTGCTGGTGCGGTAACATTCCATAAGAAAAACTCTTGAGCTCCGCCATCGGGATTATAGCCTGTTGTGATATTTTTCACCTTGAAATCTTTTGTTAAAGTATTATTCATTTTTGCAGGCTTCAATATTTTTTCGCGGATAAGCTCGTCATAACTTTTGCCATATATCTTCTCTAAAATCTGTCCAAGTAGCGTAAAATTGATGGTAGAATATCGAAAACTTCCATAATCAATAAGGTCTGTACAGTTATTAATCATAGTTGCTAATGATTGCTCTGTAACGCTGCTTACTGGTTGCTGCGAATTGACTTCTATTAATTTTTGAAAATCGATGTCAGGTAATCCTGATTGATGTGATGCCAAATCTGAAATTTTAATTTTGTTCTGAAGGTTTTTCTATAGAACATACTGTTTTGGCAGATAGCTATCGATGTAATCATTCAGTTTCAGTTTCTTTTCAACAGCCGCTTGAGCAATCATATTTCCAGTTAATAACTTAGTAATAGAAGCAATTTCGAAAATCGAATTTTTATTGATATCCGTTGTACTTTCTTTACTCAGTTTACCGTACGATGTGTAGAATTCTTTGTTGTTGTTAATGAAGCCAACGCTAATACCAACGTCAGGATTTTTTTGATAATTGTCTTTAATAATTGAATCGATTTTTTTAGAAAAATCCTGTCCGAAAGTAAAGTTGCAGATTAATAATGCTACAGCTAAGAATGTGAATGATGTTTTCATTGTATCGTTATTTATGGGTTCATTAATATTTCGATACAAAGATGTGCAAGCACAGAATCTTATGCGACCGAATAAAAGTATTCGTCCACATTTTGCGAAAAGAATTGGTAGGAATAATTAAGTTAAGAAGTACGAGTAATTACAAAGCTTTGTTTTATAGTGTTTTGCGATATTCGGTCGGTGTGTTTCCCGTGTGTTTTTTAAAGGCAGTATTGAAGGACGATTTAGAATTAAAACCAACTTCGTAAAGAATTTCGAGAATAGTGACTTTAGATTTTGATGGATCTTTCAGAATTTCCATAGCATTTTCAATTCGGTATGTATTGACGAAATCATAAAAATGCTGCCCCAGTTGATGATTAATTAAAACGGATAATTCGCGAACAGGAACATTGATTTCTTTTGAAATATCCTGAATCTTTAAGTCAGGATCCAGAAATGGCTTTTCATCAACCATATATTTTTTCAACTTTAGCAGATCCTCATTCAAAGTTTCCGGTTCGATCTTTTTCTCCTCCAAAATCAAGTCAGAAACGAGTTTCAATTTCGAATCAATATTTCTGAAAAGTCCGGGATTATTCAGTGCTTTGTACAGATACCAGCAAATGATAAAAAGCTGCAATATCAGAATCCCAATTTTGATCCAGTCGGAAACATACGAATAATCGGAAAATTTAAAAATATTTTTTAAAATAACTATCAGGTAGAGCGCTGTAAGAACGCTTGTGAACTGAAACAGCCAGTTGTAAGAGTTAAGATTTCCGCCTGAATTATTTTCAAGATAAAGCTTTTTTACTTTTTTCAACAACAGAAAAACAGCCGTAAAATAAACCACAACCTGAAGATGAAACAACCAATGAGTGAACTGTAACTCCACCATATTTTGACGGTTGACAATAAAATCAAGCTTCGAAGCCACATCCACCGAATAAAACCGAGGCACCAAAACAAGATTTCCAATAAAAAACGGAAGCAGATGAATCAGATATTTCGGCTTCAATTTAAAATCGGAATAACAAACCGACAAAACATAAAGATAAAAAGCGGGAATTTGCAAAAAAGCAATCGTAGTCCTCAACATTCCAAGATTCGATGGACCGTCTGTAAATCGACTGACCAATGGTTCGCTCGTGTCAATCACAGTGATGATGAGAAAAAAGGCAAAAAGACGATTGCTGATTTTGTGCTCAGTCTTAACAGTCAGTAAAAAAAATGCTAAGAAAAACGAAATGAACAGCGAGATTACCGTCACAACTCCCAATAGATCCATTTTATCCATTTATAATCCTGTTTCCCATTCTCGTTCGCACTTATTTTTCGTAAAGATAATTATTTTGCCTTTGGAAAATCAAGGAATATTGTAAATACTAATTTGAACAACGGTCGGAATTATTCCTGATCATTATTTTCTTCTATCCAAAGTTTTCTCAGTGTTTTAAGGTCATCAGTTAAACCTAGTTTTAAAGTGACAACATTACTATCCATAGATGTTTCATCATAATAAGAAAGGCTAATGTAAAGTGTTTTACTCTTCTTGCCCCATATTGCAAAACCACCATTGATTTTATTTTTTTTGGACTCAAACAATCCTTTTCTGAAATTAATAAAATCTAAATTTTCTTTCTCACTGATGCTGAGGTTTTTTGAAATTTCTTGTGTATTAGTATCTTTTAAAAAGGCCAAAACATCTTTTGATAATCCTGATAATTCCGGAGTTATTTCTTGAATTGTACTATATCTGTTTTTGTTGAGAAGGTTATCATCATTCTTATTCCAAATGTCATTTAATCTTGTGATCTGAAGGGTTTTAAATTCGGGGTCAATGGTGATTTTCTTAATGCCCTTTACATCTAATGTTTGCTGTTTTTTGTCTTTTGAAAACGATATTGTTTTAATTGTCTTTTGGTCATTGTCTGAGGTAAGTTCAAGTTCGATATCCGAATTATCCTTTGCGGTAGAAGTGATGCATACCTTAGAATCCCCACATTCTTCAATGAAATAATCCGGAAAAACCGGAATAGTGAAAACAGGCTCAAGCTTATTTGTCAAAAAATAGTAGTTCATTTCATCAAGGCTGGTTATGTTGACATCTTTTTTGTACTTGTAAAAATCTGCAATTTGATTGATGAAATTCGGGTTTCTGTTTTGCCTTGTATATAAAAATAAAGGCAAGAGGTTGTAGGATAATGTGAAGTTTTCTTTCTCATCTAGATTTCTGTCGTTTAGCTCTTTAAAAGATTTAATACCTTCTATTCTAAAAAATTTAGATTGAATAAGGATGTCAAAATCTTCTTTGCCAAAATTGGAAATTTGTTTAAGATATTGCATAGAAAGGAATTCTGCAATCGCCTCGGTCACTGGTCTTTCTCTGAAAACTTTCCCATCTGAGCCAAACCAAATGTGGGCAATTTCGTGAGAAATGGTTTGAGGTTGTAGTTTATCCTTACTGAAAATAATAAGGTTTTCAGATGTTATACTCGGGCCGTAAATAGGAGCAAAGACAACCTTTGGCTTTCGCTGCTCTCCAAAAAGACTTTTGTAGAACTCAAAAGATTTGTGCATACTGGTCGATACACGCTCAATTTTATTCAAAGAATCTTTTTTCAAATAATAAATTTGAAAACCATTACGGTCAATCTTTTCAAAATCGCCTGCTACGATTGAAGGGACTGTAAAATAGGGACGCTTCAAATCTTCTTCAGTAGGAAAAATAACTTTGAATTTTTTTGAATCGATTTTAAGATTGAATTGCTTCTCTGTATTTGCTCCCTTTTTTTGTAATGCCAAATATTTTTGAGAAGTGTAGAAAAAGTCAGCTGTTACGGTTGACTTGGCATTTGGTTTCTGAGGAATGTTAAGATTGAAATCCAGCAGATCACTATTCTGAATTTCATATTCATTGTATTTTGAGGATGTAGAGCCTATTAATTTTGCGGTTTTCGAATTCAGGGCAATTTCTTTTGCAAACTGCAATGTATCTTTTGGTGTTTTGGTAAAATATTGTGTGATTTGCAGATTGGAATTCTCATCAATGGTAATCTTTGCATTCACTTCTTTCTGAGCAAAGAACAACGGGAATTGCCCTAAAAATAGGACAGCTGTTATAAGTTTTTTCATAGTTTGTGTTTTTTTTAATCTTCTAATATGATGACTAATATTAATATCAACATATTTAAAAAATTAAATTTTAATTCACCGAAAATATAAATTTTTATCAATTACTTACTAATCTATAGATAAAAAAATGTTGTCAAACGTTCAAAACCAACCCATATTCTAAAATATCAAAAATCCAATCCCGACGACCAACCGACGAAGGAATGACGAAGCGATAGCCTCAAAACAATCTATCAAAACAATATGTCAAAACGTCAAAAATGATCCAATCTCTCAAAACAACAAAAATAGGTTTAGCTCACGGCGACCTTACGGCGACCTCACGGAAACAGCCCATCAAAAACCAATGTCAAAATGACAAAAAAAGACTCCAATGAAAATTGAAGTCTTGTAATTTATTTAGTAATTCTAAGGTCAGAAACAATGATTTTATAATGATCACAATCCTCGAAGCAGATGCCGTTCTCTTTCCAATAAGGATTCTTGGGCGTCAAAGTAGGAACTTTAAAATGTTCAAGATTGTCCAGTATCTTTTGGAACTCTTCCAGAGTTTCCGGATAGAAAACCAGGATGTCATCGTCATCAAATTTAGACTCCGGCAGATTCCCATCCTACGTGAATTCCAGATGCCAGTTCTCACCAGCTTTACCAAGGAAAACGCCATCATAACCATTGTGTTCTTCAAACTTCCCGATCACTTCAAACTCCAAAACGGAAGTGTAAAAGTAAATCAGTTTCTCAAGATTCTGTGTATGTTGTGCGTATCGGAAAACCATTTGATTTGAATATTAATGAAAGTAAAAATCATTCAGCTTTTCTTCACAAAGCGTTTTCACAACATTCACCCAGCTTTGTTCCTCGTTCAGACAGGGAATGTAATCAAATCTTTCACCGCCACCATGCAGGAAGATTTCTTTACCTTCCACAGAGATCTCTTCCAAAGTTTCCAGACAGTCGGAAACAAAAGCAGGACAAACGATGGCCAGTTTCTTGATGCCTTTTTTGCCAAGACCTTCCAAAGTAGCGTCTGTGTAAGGTTCCATCCATTTGTCTTTGCCCAGTCTGGACTGGAAGGTGACTATCACTTTTTCTTTTGGCAATCCCAGTTTTTTGCACACCAATTCGGTTACTTTATAACATTGGTGTCTGTAGCAGAATTTGTGCGAAGGATTGTCTTCCTTTTGGCAACAATTATTCATATTGCAGGTGTTCGTAGGATCGGTTTTGTAAATATGACGTTCCGGCACACCGTGATACGAAAACTGCAGCAAATCAAAATCTGCTGGGAGTTTTTCCCTGATACTTTCAGCTAAAGCATTGATGTAAATCTCTCGGTCGTAGAATGGCTCCACGTAATTGATCTTGATATCCGGAAAGAATTTAAGTCTAACTTCCTCTGCCTTATCAATTACCGTTTCTGTTGTGCTCATCGCATATTGCGGATAAAGCGGGAACAGAGTGATCTCGGTAATGCCTTTGTCCACCAACTCCTGAATTCCTGTTTGGATGGATGGTTCAGCGTAACGCATTCCTAAGCCAACCGGAACATCCACAATCTCCTGTAGTCTCTTTTGAAGATGCTTGGAGATCACGATCAAAGGCGAACCTTCATCTGTCCAAACAGTTTTGTAAGCTTCAGCAGATTTCTTCGGGCGGGTTTTCAGAATAATTCCCTGAACCAAAAGTGCACGGAAGATCCAACGATAATCAATAACCTTTTCGTCCATCAGGAACTCGTCCAGATATTCTTTTACATCTTTTACGTCTGTCGATCTCGGAGATCCGAGGTTGACGAGAAGAATTCCTTTCATTTGTAAATTGATTTCATTTGACTTTCTACAGTCGGGTTATACTTCGCTTTCAGATGATTGATGTAGATTTCTCTTGCAAGCATTTCTTCATCGTCGGAAAGACCGATTTCTTTATTGTATTTGTCGCTCAAAATATGGCTGATGGAATCAAATTTAGTAATGTACTCTTTGTCGCCATAATAAATATCTTCTCCGTAAATCTTGTGAAATTCTTCTATTGCCTTCTGATCCAATCCGTAATAGTAATGAACATAATAATCCAGGAAAGTCGTATTTTTCTTATTGAGCTTATCTAAAACAACATCCATTTTTTGAAGGCTGTCTTTTGCTAATTTTGATTCTACGAGATCTTCGTGAATGCCATCGTTCAACTGTGCTTCTTTTTTACAGGAAACAGCAAGGATTAAAATTAAAAAAAGAAAAAAGTTTTTCATTAATTATCCGTTGACAGCTTCCACATTCTCCACCAATTCCGGAACGAATTGTTTCAGGATATTCTGGATTCCGCTTTTCAATGTCGCTGTTGAAGACGGACATCCACTGCAAGCACCTTGAAGCAACATTCTTGCCGTTTTGTTTTCCTGATCATATTCGATCAATGAAATCTTTCCGCCGTCGTTTTCTACCGCTGGTGCCACATATTCATTCAGAATATCGCTGATCTTTTGCTCGTCACTTGTATATTCTCTGTTGATGATCTTCAACATTGGATTTTCGTGGTTGTGAGGTTCTGCGTTGGAAATGGTTTTTCCAGCCTGCAAAAATTCTGCGATAAAAGAACGAACCTGGTTCATGATCTCGTGCCACTCAAACTGAGCATCTCTGGTTACAGCAACGAAATTATCACTTACATAAACTTCTTTCACAAAATCGAAAGCTTCGTATAATTCTTTTGCCAAAGGCACTTCGTCCGCTTCTTCTCTGGATTTGACCTCGATGAAACCATCCATCAACATTTTGCTGGAGATGAATTTCATCACCGCAGGATTTGGGGTCATCTCAGAATAGATCTGGTACATTTCTTTTTTCTTCTGAAGATAGATCCTTGAGTTTGCCAACAATTCGTCCTCGATGATATTTTTCAGGCTTTCGGAAACGTGTTCCCATTCTACAGTGTCTTCTTTTGCAACCGCAATGAAATTGGCTGTGATGAAAATTCTATTGACGAATGGATAATTGAATAGTTCTTGTGCCAACGGAATCTCTGAAATATCAGATTCTCTGTCAAGCTCCAAAGATCCGGGAATCAGATTGTAGTCTGTTACAAACTTCATCACTTTTGGATTCTCTGTTGGTTCTATAATGATTTGTCTCATTTTAAGTATATTGAAGTACAAAAATATCGTAATTTGGTGGAACAAAAAAGCCGATGAATCCCAATGTTGTGTTAAGTTTTGATTATGAGTGGGTTTGGAGATATTCGATTTTTTCTATTGGTTTGATTTTGGCTGTTTCGGATGAGAAAACGTGAAATCACGACCAATCTGCGCCTCGGATTGAGCGGAAATCTTTTTTGCTTGTAGACAAGTTCAATAAACTGATAACGTCTGCAAAAAAGATTGACTTCGTCGAACCACTTCGTTAGGTTTGGGAGTGGAGGACGGATAAAGGCGCCCAAAAAATTAGCAATTAATAGTTAACAATTAATAATTAAAAGAATGGCAATTATAAGAGAACTTTTAGGTAAAAAACCACAGTTTGGAGAAAATGCATTTGTGGCAGAAACGGCTGTAATCATTGGTGATGTAACGATGGGAGATGACTGTAGTATTTGGTACAATGCTGTTTTGAGAGGCGACGTGCATTACATCAAAATGGGAAATAAAGTGAATGTCCAAGACAACGCGATGATCCATTGTACTTATAAAAAAAGTCCCACGACGATTGGAAATAATGTTTCAATTGGGCATAACGCGATTGTTCACGGCTGCACCATCAAAGACAATGTGCTGATAGGAATGGGCGCAATCGTGATGGATGACTGTGTTGTGGAAAGCAATTCTATAGTTGCTGCCGGTGCTGTTGTTACTGCCAATACGATAATCAAAGAAGGCGAAATCTGGGCTGGCGTTCCGGCGAAAAAAGTGAAAGATATTTCGCAAAGTCTGATCGAAGGCGAGATCGACAGGATTGCAAATAATTATGTTAAATACTCAGGCTGGTACAAACAAGAGTAGATTGGTATAAAGATTGAATTTTCCAGAAAAATGTAAACTATGACAAAACTTAAATCTTTTTGGGAAATTCTAAAGGAAACTTTTAACGAGTGGACCTCTTCATCTGCTTCAAAAGACAGCGCAAGTATGGCCTATAATGCGATATTTGCTTTGCCTGGTTTGCTGATCATCATCATCTGGACAACAAGTCATTTTTTTGGCGAAGAAGCTGTGAATGGCGAAGTTCGTCGACAACTTCAGGGAATAATGGGTTACGACGGTGCAAAAAGTATCCAAGATATTATCGCCAATGCGATGGTGGACAAAGAGAATTTCTGGATGAAGGCCTTGGGTGTGGCGACTTTAATTTTTGGTGCAACAAGTTTGTTTTTCCAAATGCAAAGTACGCTGAACAATCTTTGGGATGTAGAAGCGGCTCCGAAAAAGGCTTGGCAAAAATTTATCCTTGATAGAGCTAATTCCTTAGGAATGATTTTGATGATTGCGTTTTTGCTTTTAATTAGTATGATTCTATCATCTCTAATTGGTTTAGCTAATGGATTGATTACCAAATATTTTGGAGTTGACACTTACTTCATTATCCAAGTTAGTAATTTTGTTTTAGGATTGGCTGTCGTAACAGTTCTGTTTGCGATAATGTTCAAAGTTTTGCCGGATGTCGAGATCAAATGGAAATCAGTTTGGATTGGCGCAATTGTAACTGCTTTACTTTTTAATGTTGGGAAAATGCTGATGAGTTTTTACTTTGATGTATCAAAACCAACATCAGTTTTTGGAGCGGCTGGAACCGTTATTTTATTGATGATGTGGATTAATTATTCTTGCCAGCTGATATTCTTCGGAGCAGAATTCACAAAAGTCTATGCATACAAAAAAGGGCACAAAATCATCCCTTCAAAACATGCCAAGTGGAGCAAGGCAAAACTATACAGAGACACTGAAGGAGAGAAAAATGAATTGATTCCTAAAGAACTATAACTTATTTAAAAACCGGCTTTTCATTTTCACAACCAATATTTTCCGGCTGCGTTACCAACATACAATCTGATACCAGGTTGTATTTTTTATTGTATTCAGATGATTTTTGGTTGTATAAATCTACTTTCTCAAGGAATGTTTTCTCCTCTATTTTATTCGAATAAGCAATGTAACTTACGGGTCCGCCACAGGCTTTTACTCCAAGTCCAACTGTTTTCCAATCGGCAGAATTTGTGCATTTTTCGCTATTTGCCAATGCTGTGATTTCGGCTTTTAACTCATCCATTTCTTTGGATTCTTCAGCAGTTAAACTTCCGTTTTCAGGATTGTCTTTTGGCCTTTCCGGTAAAGGTTTTGGAAGGTTTTCTACAGTGTTTACAGGTTTGCAAGACAATGTTGCAATCGAAATTAGACTCAAGAACATCATATTTTTCATAATATTATTTTGAATTATTTAATCAAATATAAGACCTAAAATAATTGATAAATATAGAAAACTTGGTATAAATTTAGTTATTAGGTTTTACCTAATACTATTTGTAACAAATTAACGTTTTAGAATACATATTTTTATAATTAATTTTAAATGAAAAAAATACTAACACCTATAAGATGAATTGGTTCCAGCATTTTCTGATGATTTGCTCCGGAGGTAATATTCATATCCTGAAAAAATCGCCAAGCGAGTGGAACAAGTTTGCAGGAATTGGCGGAATAGTAATGTTTACGGCTGTTTTTGCAACGCTTTCTGCCGGTTATGCGATGTTTACGGTTTTTGATAATGTTTGGACAGCGATCGGGTTTGGAATTCTTTGGGGTTTAATGATATTCAATCTGGACAGATATATTGTTTCATCAATCAAGAAAACCGGAACCTGGTGGAATCAAATTCTGATGACTATTCCAAGATTGATTCTGGCAACATTTCTCGGGATTATTATTTCAAAACCATTAGAACTTAAGATTTTTGAAAAGGAAGTTAACAAGCAACTGAATACAATTATCCAAAGAAACAAGAAACAGCTTCAGGCGGAAATGAGCGGAAGAATTCTTCAGCAATCCGGACCTTTTGATGCAGAGAAAAAACAGATTCAAAATCAAATCAAAAATTACCAGATTGCTTATGATTCTGCTTCTGTAGAATTGGAAAAAGAAATTCTTGGAAAACAGTCAGGCCTGACGAGTGGGAAAGTCGGTTTCGGAACCAATGCCAAACGGAAAGCTGAACTTAAGGAACAAAAACGTCTTGACCTCGAAAATTATCAAAAACAACAACAGCCAAGATTGCAGTATTTGGATCAGGAGATCTCGAAAGTCTATTCGAATCTGGAAACCGAAAGAAAATCTACGGAAACTTTTGAAGATAAATTCAATGGATTTGCAGCGAGATTACAGGCTTTGGATGAGTTGGGGAAAAATTCTGCGATTATAGCTTTGGCAGCCAGTTTCATTATGGGATTATTTATCTGTCTGGAAATCTCGCCAGTTTTGATCAAATTGATTTCTCACGTTGGTCCTTATGATCATCTTCTGGAAAAAACAGAGAATGATTTCCGATTGTATTCGAAAGAAAAAATTACTAAAGGAAATTATCACACAGATTATCGGATTGATGATTTTAAAACCGATCTTGATAAACGGAAAAGTGATAAACAGAATTTATAAAAGAAGCTTCCAAATCTGGAAGCTTTATTTATTTTAAATCACCTACAACAAAGGGTTGTTCAGCATCTTCGTTATAATCTCGTACAAATCCAATTTCTTTTGCTTTTGTAATCTCGGATTTTGAACTTCCGGAAAATCCATCCCCAAAATCAACACTGAAATCGATATAACTTAATCTATTTCTTGTAAACTTAATCTGATTGAAAACCAGAATAATGTTTTTTTCTTTAAGATTTTTCTGCAGACTTAGAAGATCTTTCTTGGTCATTTCCTTATTGAAAACAACGGCTATCACTTTCTTATTAGAAGTAAAAGAAAGCATGCTAAATACGAAAAAAGATAAAAATAACAGAGAAAAAACAGTCGACTTCTTCACGGGATTAATTGAGTTGCAAATTTATAAAATGTTTAATTATAAATAGATGGTTTTTAATAAAAATTTTTAAAAATCATATAGGAATATGCTTTTTTTTCAAACAATTTTATAATTCTTGTTTTGTCTTTTACCAGATTAATTATCAATTATTTAAATGCTTCTGTATATCTTGTTCCAAAATCTTAAGAATGTTAAAAAATTAAATGAACGTTTGTTTTTAAAAAAAAATTAATAACTTCGTCAACCTAATTTTAAAATTTAATTATTATGAAAAGAATTTTATCTCTTTCTTTGACTGCTGTAATGGCATTTAGCGCTTATTCACAAAGTTTGTGGAGCGATACTTTTGAGACTTACACTGTTGGTAATCTTGGAACTCAAGGTGGTTGGGCCAGAGATGGTGCATCTGCTGCTGTTGCTAAAGTAGCAAATATTGATGCGGCTCATGGTAAATCATTTCAATTTGCAAGTACTGCATCTAATAATCCAGATGGAGCTTTCATCTATCATGATACCAACTGGTCTGCAAGAACATCTGCAAATGGTATTTTTGTAGCAGAATTTGATGTATACACAGGTAGCAGCTTTTCAGAAATTCAGTTCTACGATGTAGATGCGGGTTATTATACTATTGCAGATTTGTATATGAGTCCTACAAATGGAGTATTTTTAGCTGATCAGGATGATTTCGACGCTGAGCTTTCTGGTATCGAACTACCTTTAACAGTTACAGCAAACACTTGGTACAAAGTTAAATTTACTTATGATGTAATGGGCGAAGGTACTATGAATGTATCTATCAACGGAACTGAATATGGACCATTCGAAAAAACACCAGGTTGGTTTCCAACAGAAGTGGACTTAGTAGCAAGTGGAGCAAGTACTGCAGGATTTGATAATCTTAAAACAAGTGCTGTAGAAACATTATTGGCTGTATCAGATGTTGCTAAAAAATCTACAGTTTCTGTTTTCCCTAACCCTGCAACAGATGTAATCAATGTAAAATCTGAGAACAAAATTTCTCAAATTTCTATCTATGATGCTTCTGGTAAAGCTGTGAAAACAACTGCAGAAACGGCTATCAATGTAGAAAATCTTGCTAAAGGTTCTTATGTTGTAAGTATCAAATATGCTGACGGAACTACAGAAAGCAAAAAAGTTATTAAAAAATAATTTTTTCTAACAGAATAAAATGAAAGGCTGCAAAATTTTTGCAGCCTTTTCGTATTTTGAATTAGATTATTTTAAAAAGAATAATTCGGAGCTTCCTGAGTGATAATGACATCATGTGGGTGAGATTCTTTCAATCCGCTTCCTGTGATCATAACCAATTTTGAATCTTTTTGCAAAGCTTCGATGTCTTTTGCACCGCAATATCCCATACCAGCTCGTAAACCGCCTGTTAATTGGAAAATAACATCTTCCAGTTTTCCTTTGTGTGGCACTCTGCCTTCAATTCCTTCAGGAACAAATTTCTTTGCTTCACTTTGGAAATATCTTTCTTTTCCGCCACGTTTCATAGCTGAAAGAGAACCCATTCCTTGATAAGATTTGAATTTTCTTCCTTGGAAAATGATTTCTTCTCCTGGTGCCTCATCCGTTCCTGCAAGAAGTGAACCCAGCATCACTGCTCCAGCACCACTTGCAATGGCTTTTACAATGTCTCCTGAAAGTTTGATTCCACCATCAGCGATTACTGCTACGTTTTTCTTTTTTGCAAATTCATAAACATTATAAATTGCAGAAAGCTGAGGAACACCAACTCCGGCAACAACTCTGGTTGTACAGATTGAACCTGGACCAACACCAACTTTTAAAACATTTGCCCCAGCTTTTATTAAATCTTTCGCAGCTTCTGCTGTTACGATGTTTCCACCAACGATATCTAAATCTGGAAATGTTTTTCTGATTTCAGAGATTTTGTCCAAAACACCTTTTGAGTGTCCGTGAGCGGAATCAATTGCAACAATATCAACGCCTGCTTTTACCAATGCTGTGATTCTTTCAATCGTATCTTCACCAACGCCAACACCAGCACCAACGATTAGTCTTCCGTTTTGGTCTTTGTTTGCATTTGGATATTCTAATTGATTGTCGATATCTTTAATCGTAATCAATCCAACTAGTTTGTTTTTCTTGTCAACGATTGGAAGTTTCTCGATTCTGTTTTTAAGCAAAATCTCTTTTGCGGTTTCCAGATTCGTAGTTTTATCAGAAGTGATGAGGTTTTCTTTGGTCATGATTTCCTCAACTTTCACTTCCAGGTTTTGTTGATATTTTACATCTCTGTTTGTGATAATTCCGATAAGATAATTGTTTTTATCAACCACAGGAAGTCCGGAAATCTTATATTCGGCCATTAATGCTTTTGCTTCGGCTAATGTATGATCTTTGGACAATGTGACTGGATCAGCGATCATTCCGTTTTCGGAACGTTTTACGCTGTTGACCTGAGCGGCTTGCTCCGCAATCGTCATATTTTTATGAATGAATCCAAGACCGCCAACTCTTGCAAGTGCTATCGCCAACTCTGCTTCTGTAACTGTATCCATTGCTGCGGAAACTATGGGAACATTAAGCGAAATCTTGTCTGTAAGTCTGGATTTAAGCGAAACCTGATTAGGTAAAACTTCTGAATAAGAAGGAACTAATAGAACGTCATCGAAAGTGATGGCTGCCTCTACAATTTTGTTATGAATAGACATCTTTACTTTCTGTGCAAAATTAAGCTATTTTTATCGAATTTGAAAATAGATGTTTTTATTTGAACTAAAGTTAATATAACTCTAAGTTTCAGATAATAATAATTTAAAGAAAACAGAGTCGCAGAGCGACAAACTGTTAGTAGAATAATATCTAACAACATAAAAGCTCCGTAGGAGCGACCTGTTGATACTAGTTTGAAAAAATAATGAATTGATTGTTGAAACTTTTGCAAAATTTGATTGGTTGACAAAACCCATAGCCCTGATTGCAGTGTAAATCCCACAGCTAGCGTTGGGAAAAGCAAGGCGCGAGGAATTGCAACGGAAAGCGGGTTCCCGGCTCCAAATATTTATGAATGATTAATGATAAGTGATGAATGATTTTTTATCAATTATCGTTTATCAACTATCATTTATCAAAACCTGCTCAGGATTCCCCAGTGGATTTTTATTTCGTTGAATTTGAATGGATTGCCAAACTGATTACCGTTCGAAATCTGGAAACTCATCAAACCAATGGGAAGGAAAAAGTTAAAACCTAAACCTAAACTATAGAGTTTCGGCGTGATTCCCAATGCTTTATTGGACATTTGTCCGTATTGCGCAAAGAGATCAAAAAAGGCCTGGTCGTTGACGAGATAGCGATATTCTGCGCCGGCAAATGCGTAGAAATCGCTGATAAGGCTCTGCTCATTAAAACCTCGCATCGAGTTCCAGCCTCCAAACCGAAAAAGTTCGTTTGTGGAAAGTTCATTTTTTGCGCTAAGTAATGCGGATTCTGCTTTGATGTTGAGGAAGTGATTTCCTGACAAATTGAAGTTGTGTTCGGCAAATAGGAAATATCGAATCTGGTCAAATTTTTCTTGTGTATCGTCGTAATTTGTTTTGAGAAAATCTGCTTCAACACGGATATTGCTTTTATTGATGAACAATGGAATGTCGCTCCCTTCCTGATATTGGTACCAAAGCCCAATCCCTTTTTTACTATAATCTCGACCACCTGTATAAAGCGAATCCAAAATTGCAGACGACTCGAAAGTCCCTTTGAGACCAAGTTTTTGACGTGGCGAAAGATGATAGTAAACGGCTGGCAGGAATTTCACATTAGCAAAAGTGGAATCTTGGCGGAAAATATTGACGTTGATATTCAGACCAACATTGCTCCCAAAAGTGTACGGAATGTCAGTCTGCATATCAAAAGTTTGACCTTTGTCGGGATTTCTCTGCCAGTAAACACCGATGCTTTCGAAGCTGTTGAACATGTTTTTGAGCTGGACATTTAGCGTTCCGTTGACGGTGAATTTTTCGGTTTTATCGTTTCCGAAGCCAATCATTCCGTCGAAAGTGTTGGTTTTTTTCTTTTGCATAAAGAGAAAAATCTGCGTTGAATCCTTTGTGAATAAAGTCTGAGGCGGTTTTTCTAAAGTCACAAACTGGTGATTCTGCAATTGCTGATTCATTGCCACCAGATTTTTATCTTCATAGTTTTTGCCAACATATTCTTTGTTCAAAGCTTTAACGAATTGTTTCGGTAAACGCGTGTAACCTTTGTAAACGATCGCATCAATTTTTCTTTGGGACGATGTGACAACGGAGATTTTTACCGTAGGAATTCCGTTTTCCATTTTCTGGAATTTGGTTTTCACACGGTTGAAGGCGAAACCTTTGTTGCGGTATTTTTGGTTGATGTTTTTCTTGAGGGAATCGAGGTTTTTTGTGTAGATTTCGTTCTTCTGAAGTTTTAAATCTGAAACTAATGAGTCCGAAAATTTGACATTGGCTTTGTTGAAATTCGGGCCTTTGTCGTAATAGATTTCTGTTCTGTTTTCTACTTTTTTGACGTCTTTGAGTTCTGTGAAAAAGTAGGAATTTTCTGTCAATGAATCCAGAAACTTGACTGCTTTTGCGGAGTCGGAGACGATTTTTTTAACGTTGGTTTCTTTGTCGATGAGCCAATATTCTTTTTTCTGTGCGTTGGAGAAAACACAGAAGAGAGAAAAAATGTAGAAAAAGAAATATTTAATTTTAAACACAAGGTTCAGAAGGATTTCACAAAAGACACTATTTTTAGTTCATTGTGAACTTTGTGAAAAAACTTAGTGCCTTTGTGGTTAAACAGAAAATCAATCCATTTTATTGTATTTCTTCATCAGATTTTCGTACGTGCCTTGCGGAAGAATCCATTTGAGCGGAACGCCAATCTTCTGTCCAAATTTCCCAAAATAATAATGCGCTTTCCATTTTGATTTCCCTAAAAGTCCATCAATATAAACCGCAACATCCAAAGGTTCGGTTCCGTCGCCAACGTGAGAATTCATCAAAGCGTAAACTTTGTCGAACACATTTTTATAGGGTTCAGAAACTTTTGTCTTAACACGATTTTCTGCGATATTCGTTTTGATATCACCCAAATGAAGCGAGCAAACGTGGATGTTCCAAGGATAAACTTCGTAGCGCATTGCTTCCGTCACTTTATCCAAAGCAGATTTGGAAGCGGAATAAAATCCTCTAAAAGGCAATCCCATTTCGGATCCGATGCTGGAAACATTGATGATTTTCCCTGATTTCTGTTCACGCATTTTTGGTAAAACTGCCGTCATCATCTGGACAGAACCGATTAAATTAAGGTTGAATAATTTAGTAATATCATCTTTTGTAGAATCTTCAACGGAGCCAACCATTCCCATTCCGGCATTGTTGATGAGAACATCGATTCTGGTTTCTGTTTTTAAAATCTCAGAAATGGCGTTGTCGATTTGATCCTTTTCGGTAATGTCTGTCGGAATTGAAACGAAATAATCTGAGCTCACAGATTTCCTGCTCAATCCGTAAACTTTGTTCCCTTTCTTCCCGAAATATTCTGCCAGTGCAAATCCGATTCCGGATGAAGTGCCTGTGATGATGATGGTTTTTGACATTTAGAAATTAAAAGTTTTTTTAGAATTAGGAATTTTGATTTCGTTTGTTCCCATTTTATAGTCGTTCATTTTTATTAATTTGGGAAGTTTGTGCGTGAATTCTTTATAATAGTTTTTTGGTACTTCTCTTTCGTATCCGCTGTCACAATCCGAGTATTGGTCATCAATAATCACTTTACCAGTAGAAAAATTGGCTTCACTTTTAAAATTAAATTCGCAGGTATCATCAAATTTCACCAAAGCACCAATCAGATAAAAATCTCCGTTTTGAAATCTGAATGTATTTTTTGAAGTAACTGTATGCCGTGAATTTGAAAAGTAAGACTGGAGAATTATCAAACAATTATTTTTAATACTCAATTCCAGTTGATTATCTGACGGGTAAAATCCCTCTTTGCTGTCAAATATCAAATTAGAATTCTCCTTCCAAACTTTTAATTTACCATTAATGTTTTTCAAGATGTAGAGTTTCCTTTCAAGTCCTTCAGATTTAGTTTTTAAGTCAGTGTTGAAAACCAGAACTGTTTCATCTTTTCCATCTTTGTCCAGGTCACCTTTCATTTCCAATATTTTCTCGTAACCTTTTGGGATTGTGAAATCTGTCAATTCTTGAGAATATGAAAATGTGAAAAGAAATATGACTAAACAAGAAAGGATTTTTTTCATTGAGTTACATTTAAAAACTTAATCCGATATTTTCTTCTTTCTGAATCATTCCGGTATCTTCCAAATTACAGATACGACCTTTGACGGTTTTGTAATTTCCTGTAATGCGAGTTTCTTTTCCTTTTTTATCAGTAATGATGATTCCAGCGGAATAAACTTCACCTTCTGCGTGATAAGTTCTGAACAACAAATATCCATAACCATTATTATCGAATTGAAGATTATCTATTTCCATTCCCGCATTTTGAATTCCACCACCACGCCAATAAGAATTATAATGAAATTGCTTCCAGCTCTCTTTTGTTTTGTTGGCAGGAAATTCCATCTCAATTTTACTTTTGGTTCCAAAACGGTACTGAATGTACTTGTTGGATTTATCTTTAACTAAAAACATTTTCTTTCCATTCTTAGTTTCAAATGAGTAGATAATTTCCTCATTTGACAAAAGATATTGTGACCAAATTGTAGCTGGAATTAAAAACAAAAAAAGAAGAATGTGCTTTTTCATTAATGTAAAATTAACTCGTAGTTACTTTCGCAAAATCCTCCCAAAACTCAGGATAAGATTTTTCTACAACATCTTCATTTTCGATATTCAATTCTTTGATTAAGGCAAACGGTGCAAAAGCCATCGCCATTCTGTGGTCGTTGTAAGTCGCGATAGAAATATTTTCCTCAGGTTCTATGAATTCCGAAGATTCTATTTTCTCAACTGTGATGTGCGTTTTCGCTCCGATTTTCAATAATTCATTTTGAAGTGCTACCAATCGGTCAGTTTCTTTTACCTTCAAAGTGTGAAGTCCTGTGATTTCGAACGGGATTTTCAAAGCTGTTGCCGTCACACAAAGCGTTTGGGCAATGTCAGGACAATCATTCATATCAAGTGTTATAAATTCCGGATATTCAAAAGCTGGTTCCGGCAAAAGTGAGATAGAATTTTCCGCATAATCCGAAACCGTATTGATTCCGAAATATTTCCAGTAAAGTTCTTTAATCACGCTATCGCCTTGCAGGGAAAGTGTATGATAACTTTTTAAAGTGATGTTTTTTCTACCAATTGCAGCCAAAGAATAGAAATAAGAAGCTGAAGACCAATCGCTTTCCACTTCATAACGTTCTGTTCTGTATTGGTTATTATGAGTTACGATTTCGATTTTATTTTCTGCAAAATGAGATTTGATTCCGATTTCGTCAAGGATTTTCAAAGTCATTTCCAAGTATGGACGAGATGTGATTTCACCTTCCAACTCCAAAGTCAATCCATTTTCCAATTTTCCTCCGATTAATATTAATGAAGTCAAAAACTGGCTGGAAACGTTGGCGGAAATTTTAACGGTATTCTTTTCTAATTTCTTTCCGATGATTTGCAACGGCGGAAAACCTTCTTTTTCAAGATAAGTAATGTCAGCTCCAAGCGACTGAAGTGCATCAACCAAAGGTTTTATAGGTCGGTTTTTCATTCTGTCAGAACCTGTCAGAATTGTTTTTCTACCCTCAGAAATCGAATAATAAGAAGCCAGGAAACGCATTGCAGTTCCGGCGTGATGGATGTCGATAATTTCGGAATCCGATTCCAGAGCTTTTTTGAGTAAAGTCGTGTCTTGAGAGTTGGAAAGATTGAACATATCAATGTTTCCGAAGAGTTTTCCTAAAATCAAAAGACGGTTCGAAATACTTTTCGAACCGGTAATTTGGATCTGTTTATTATCTGTTAATTCTGATTTTTTTAATAGCATATTGTTATCATTTCCAAATTTCCCACCATTTTTTTGATGAGGAAGTTGTTTTATTGTCTATATTTTCATTTTCTGTACTGTAAGTAAGAGAAAATTCTTTAATATTAAAAAGTTTTTTAATTCTGTTTGCCTGTGGACTGTGACTTAATAATTCATCAAATAATGAATAACAAATAACTTTTTGATTTTTATTAAGCAATTTGTGATTTCTTTCAATGAGATTTAATATTTTTAGTTGATGCTCAACGTGCTGTTTTCCAATCATAACATAAATCACTAAAGCTTGCTCTCTCTTGTAAGTGTCAATGCTTTTATCAAAAATAATGTTTTCAATGTATTGAAAATTATTGCTCTTAAATTTGCCACAAAATTCACGAATAATATCTTGTGTGAATAATTCACAATATTCTTTAGATGATTCGCCATATAGTCTTTCAAAAATGAGGATATCAGTAATATCATTCAAGGAGTTACATTGAGATGATGCCTCTTGAATGTTATCAATTGCTTGAGCTAAAGCATTCCAATCTTTTTGTTGAAATGAGACAAAAGATTGTTCTACGTAAGAACTGCAAACATTATATAAAGGAAGATTAATTTCTTTTTTCTTCTCTTCATTTACTTCATCTACAAATTTTAAAAAATCTTGGAAAGTTGGGTTAGTAGTATTTTCCATAAACTAAAATTATAAAATTTTGCGACTACTATTTTAATTTCTCGTTATTTTGATGTCGGTCTTTATCTCTGTCTGTTTTTACCTTCATTTTTTTATCGAAAGCAGCTTGCAGATCGGTCCCGGTTTGGTTGGCCAGGCAAAGTGTTACGAATAGAACGTCTGCCAATTCCTCACCAAGGTCTTTTGATTTGTCAGACTCCTTTTCAGATTGTTCGCCGTATCTTCTGGCGATTATTCTAGCCACTTCGCCCACTTCTTCTGTCAGCATTGCCATATTGGTCAGCTCATTGAAGTAGCGTACACCAATGGTTTTTATCCATTCATCAACCTGATTTTGGAGAGTAGTGATTTCCATTATTCGTAAGCACCTATTGTTGGAGTTGTCGTACTTCTTAGATTTCCAACAATATCTTTTGGAATCCCAACAATTGGCTTTCCATTTCCTTTTGCTTTAGAATCAGCTTTCACTCTCAGATTCATTTTCTGAGTAAAGTAATTTTGGAATTTTGGGTCTTCGTTTAAAATAATATTACTACCAACTGGTTTGAATGCTGCATTTGCGCTTTGCTTTAATAATGAATTATCAAAAGTAGCATTGAAAGTTCCACCAGCACCAGAAACACTATTATATGTGATCATATCTAGAGTGTCACCATATAGAATAGAATTATTGACTCTTAGAACCGTATTTTCATTAAAAATTTCAGTTCCATTTTGATAAAAATTACTTGCGTAGATTCCTGCAGCAGACATTGATGGATTCAGATTCCAATAATTGGCAAATGTAGAATAATTGATATTATAAGTTCCACCACCTGCGATTGCAAAGTCAGCTTCGCCACAATTGTTCATTACGACGTTATTCATTGTAATTGTAGAGTTAATACCATAAATTCCGGCGTTTTGAAAAGTGTGGAAGATAGAATTGTTAATAGTTGCCTGATTATTATTTTTCAGCTGAAGTCCAACATTTCCACCAAAAACTCTGGCGTAATTCATATTAAGAACCGTCGCTTCATCCATTTTGATTCCGTTCCAGTTGGCTGGCAAAGTATCGTATTTCGTATCACTTCTGTCGCCTCGGAAAATCACTTCATCATTTAATTCTCCATTCACCGTAAGCTTAGAACTTTTCTCAAAATTCATTCCGCTGTTTTTTCGGAAATAAACCTTCGTCCCTTTTTCCATTGTCAAAGTTTTCCCTTCAGCTACAGTTAAATCTCCAAATATAACTTTTACTTTATCCTTAGTCCAAGTTGTATTGTCAGAAATAATATTCGGGTTTGAGTCAGACTTAATAAAATATTCTGCGTCCTGAACCACAGAGAAAAGCGTCACTTTTTGTTCTCCAGCAGGTGTGTTGAAAACCACTTTGTCTTCGGCAATCGCTTCCGGAGCATTGGCAACAGGTGCTATTTCTACGAAAACATAAAGGCTGTCTTTTCTTCTCAACGCTACATTTTCGAAACTTGTTCCCACTTTTCCATCCACATTGATTCTGTAAAGAGAGCCACTTCCGCTTTCCAAAGCAATTCTTGGAATCAAAACGTCTTTGTTCTCATTATTATAAACCTTCACGGCATAGGTTTCGGAACGCATTTGGTTATAAACGGTGTCGCAAAAAACGGTATCGGTAGAGAATCTCAACAGTTGCGTTGGCGATTCAAACGAAATATCATCGCGATTACATCCTGCTAATAATAAAAGTGACCAAAATGCAATGCCAAGGAATATTTTAATTTTCATCTGTTCTTATTTAATTTTTTTTAGGTCAGATGGAACACCCATTTTGTTTCTGCATCAAAGAGATTTTGCAG
>Ga0157370_10000421_pt1 | contig 53510 bp, 54 predicted proteins | sample C35metaG_FD_113463 | JGI IMG/M metagenome (GOLD analysis project Ga0157370, IMG submission 113463) | Corn rhizosphere microbial communities from Kellogg Biological Station, Michigan, USA - C3-5 metaG | ecosystem: Host-associated > Plants > Roots > Rhizosphere > Soil | place: USA: Michigan...
AACCATAGATATTGAGGACCTGAAGGATAATTCCATCAAAATTCTGGAAAGCTTTACTAAAAATGAGTACAATTTAGAAAGCATTCTTGATTCGGCAGAAGGTCTAAAATACATTAAGGCGATCAGGAAGGAATTCGAGAAAGAGATAGATAACCCATCTGATGAAATTGTTAAGTTATTGGTCAATAGATTTTTTGATAAGCCTTTAACCGCAAACCGAATGGTTGCCTTTAAAGAGTATACGAAGAAGGCTTTAGCCGTTTCTATTAACGAATCTATCAGCGACAGGTTGAAATCTGCATTGAACATCAATGAGAAGATTGAGAAAAAGGACGAGGGTAAGGCCAGTCTGCTTATTGATGATAACAATGAGGCTGGAAAAATTGTGACAACGGAAGAGGAATTAGAGGCCTTTCAGATTGTAAAGGCCATTCTACGGGAGAAGATCCCTTCCAATCGTATTGCTCCACGGGATACACAGTCTTATTTTGGAATCTTACTGGACGATAACAACCGGAAGCCGATCTGTCGGTTGCACTTTAATACAGCTAATAAATACCTGGAGACATTTCATAAGGGAAAAGATGCCGGTGAGAAAAAGCAGCTGGCCAGCCTTGATGAGATTTATAACTACAGGAATGAATTGCATCAAACGGTAGATAATTATTAAGATTTAAAGGAATTGCTGTAGGAAATACAGACAAGTTTATTAGCTCTCAGAAAAATGAAGGGGTTGCATCCAGATTTGCCATTTCTGGCATCGGAGCAATCTCTCATTATATAAATTCAAAATACTGTATCACAAATATTTAACTCAAAAACACCATTACCTAAGACTTCTCAAAATAGTCGATAGGCTTACGGTTTCCCGTAAAAAAAGCATCCTGCAAGGGTATACTTTTGACGAGACAAATGAATACACCTTCATTGAAATTGGAAATCCTTACTCAAAAAGAAAAAAATGATAGCTCCTGCACAACCCTTTGAACAAGAAGTCCTGCACAATAACAAGGAAATTTTTGCGCGTATTGTCAAAGAACTCGAAAACGCTGAATCTGAAATTCTAATTGCAAGCTCCTGGTTTACGGATGAGGAGCTATTTGACATCCTCAAAAGAAAAGCTGCTCAAGGTATCAGCATTCAGCTCATCATTGCTGATAATCAGGAAAATTTAAAATTGGAATTTGATGAACTGGTCTCACTAGGTGTTTCGGTAACCAAAATAAAAAATGTTGGTTACGGTATCATGAACCAAAAATTCTGCATAATTGATAAACAGATTGCATTACACGGTTCCTACAATTGGTCGGTCAATGCGAAAAAAAACAACCATGAAAGCATCATCGTAACCAATCATGCTCAAACAGTAGCTAGTTTGATTGCCAATTTCGATGATATCAACCAGAAGGCTTCTTTACAACGTGGTGAGATAGTTCATGAAGTTTCGGATGAAGCTTCTTCTGCTGAAGCTAAGATTGAGAACCACAGCGCTAAAGAACATGCCATTTCTGAATTCACCAAGGTGCTTGATTCCATGATCGCGGCTGAAATTGGAAATTTCGACCGCGCAATTTTGAGAGGCCAAGGATATGAACGTTCAAAATTTAATAATGGAGATCATCAGGTACTTACCAAATCTTTAGATACTGTTTACTCTGTTTTTATCAATGATATTGATGTTGTAGATGATAAAAAGCGGCGATTGATTACAAAAATCGACGAACAAGAGGTTAAAAGTCTCAATGTATTTGAAGAAAACTTGAATTTGCAGTTACAGACCGCGGAAGTTGAAGCCGAAAATGAAACCTTAAATGCGAAAAACAAGCTAATTAGCCTCAAATCAGATATTGCCAAAAATAGGCAGGAGATTGAAAGTATGAAAAACAACAAAATTGTTTTTCATGAAAAGCTCATTTCCGAGATTAAGGAGAAGATAAGAAATGCCCAGAGAGATTTTGTTAAGCCCAAATTCAAATGGTATGAGTTCATTCCTGTACTTTTTGCAAATGTTTGTTTGTTATCTTATCTCTTTATTTTCTACTCTTCCGCTTGCTATATTTTATTATTTGCTGTCGAAGATGCTAAATTGGCTAGAGAAGCCGGTTTAGAGGCTGTCCCAATGGAAATATTTAACCCAAAGGCCTTAAGCCTGACTTTTGAAAAAGGAGGATCTGGAATTATTTTCATTTTACTATTTGTTAGCATTCCCATTTTTTGCGCTCTTATAAAGTTGTTCACAAAGAATAAATGGATGGTTTATGGCATGTTCGTGGTTGGAGCGCTATTGATTGATACCTCAATTGCTTATAAAGTATCGGCTGCTATTTATCAAATGAAATATGATGCAGGAGATACGAATGAGATATGGCGAACAACTATGGCTTTCCAGGATCCGAATTTCTATCTTGTATTTCTGTTAGGGGGACTGGGCCTTTGGATGTTGAAATTTGCTTTTGAAAAATTGATGTCAATTTTTGATGAACGCAATCCGGATATCGCTACATTAAAAAACAACTTATTCATCCAACAGCTGAATGAAGACGCTAGGTTGGAAGAAGAAAAAGTTTTGTTGATTAAAGGAGAGATTTATACGATAGAGGGCTTAAATATTGGCCTGGAGGCCGAACATAAAATAACGGAGGCGCAACTGGAATCTCTGCCCAATAAACTGAACTTGCTAAAGGAAATTAAAAAAACAGATTTAATTACCGGGAAGCAACACATTAAGAACATATCTACCATCTACAAAAGTCACGTGGAAAACGACCACCTTCCTATCTCCATTGATTCCCTTAATGATAGGATTAACATCTTTTTAGAGGGCTGGAATGACTATTTACATGAGGAATATGCGATACTAAAAGCAACCGAAAAATCCAAGGAAGCATTCGACACTGCTGTAAATTGGCAAAACGAAAAGCTAAGAACTTCTCAAATAGATAAACGGGTAAAGATCTGATGAAAAAACACTTAATCATAGGGCTTTTAATATGTTCAGCGACGATTAAATTATACGCCCAAAAGCAAGTAGTCCACTACAATATTGTATTTGCTCCAGACTTATCAAACCGCTTAAACCCTAAATTATATCCTAAGGCGGTGAATGACGCGGATATAGTAGATCGCTTTCTAGGAAGAATCTGGCAGGAAATCATAAGACTCAAAAGAACGGAAGGCCAACAAGACCGGTTTAGCGTCGATTTTATAAACAAAGGACTTATAGGTATTTATAAAATTAATACAGACTTCCTAACGATCGATCTTCAGAGATTTGGCACTCACCAAAGTGATCGTATTGATTACATTATGTCCAGGCATAATGTACCCCAAACTCTTCCAGGGGATATCAATAAGTTTACTGCTGAATACAGAAGGTTTAATAACCTGGCATCAGTTTCTAATAATGGAGCTGATATCTGGACTTATTTCCAATCGGGTATTGATGCAAGGGTTGTATTACCTTGCGTTCAAAAAAAGAAAGTAACTGATGTATTTAGGAATATCATGGTCTTAATGACTGACGGTTATATTGAAGCGGGTATTTATCAGAAAGGTTATGATTTGAGTGCTGCCAAGGTTGGTGAATTTAGGAAAGCTTTTTTGAAGTCGAAAGAAAGTAATATGGAAACTTTCCTGGCCAAGAATCAAAAATTCAGGATTAATCCGGTCAGAAATCCATTTCTAAACAATTTGGAAGTGATTGTATTGGAAATGTACGACCGATCGCTTTCAAGAACTGGCGCAGCAACGACGCATCCAACGGATATGGAAATTATGAAATTGATTTGGTCAGATTGGATGAGGAATTCAGGGGTTAAAAGGTTTGAACTTAAACCTATTGCCAGCAATAGAGATGAAGCTGTTAAATACATTCTTGACTTCGTGAAGAAATAAATACGGTTGACTACTAAAAACAAAAAAATTGACCTGTGTCTGCAGCTAATTTCTTGACTGGTGGACACAGGTCATTTATATCTCCTATTTATTATGAAAAATGATATCTGAGATGATTACCCGAAGCTTATCTTTTAAATCGTAGGTAATTTCCAGCTCTTCCGCTTTTCTACACATTTCAAGGAGTCTGGCAAAATTCTCGAGATTATTGGTAATATGAGGTTTGAACAAATCCTTTAAACTTGAAATAGGTTTAAAAGGACTATTTTTAGACTCTATTTTAAACAAAATCCTTGTCCGCAGATCGTTTGGAGTGTTTAGCCCTTTGACTTTTTCCAGCTCTTCAATAAATTCATCAGAGCTTCTTAATATAGATTTATGTTCCTTGATTGCGGAAAGAGCATTATCTACTTTCGTACTATGGGTTACAAGCAGTTGGTTTTTATACTCAGATTTTGAACTCGGGAAGATATAAAAACCTCTGGAATCTTGAATACCTACTTTAATAATATTCAGAAATTTGAAGGATGCATTTCCCAGATCATTTGTAGAAATTACTGTTGATGAGCTAACTTTTCCAAAGCCCTTCGCTACTTTCATTGTTTTATCCTGAACTATCACGTGTAATTTAGAAGCACTCAGAGCTGCGCTAGAAATCATATAGTTGTCACCTGGATAATCTTTCATAATTCCGTGAAATACGAGCATTCCCACCACGAAAGCGAAATCAATGCCATACTCATTGTATTGATCGACTGAAGTGATTCCGCGAACAAACAGTTCATTTTTATGCTCCAGCAGACGATAGCTTCTTAGCTTGTCCTTTCTTTTAGATTTAGTAGCTAAAGATCTGAAGTATTCAATATTTTGCCGGATCAAATCATAGTGCTGGTCTTTGTATAGTCTATTCGCGTACTTGGCCATGTCATATTGGTTTAGAAATGTTGCTTTTGCATCATGAATTGCAAAAGCCTCTAGATCGTCAAGTTGACTTCCATCTTGATCAACATATTTATCAAAAACAAATTTCACTTGTAGCCCCGGCACCTCATCTAGAGGTTCAATATGTTCAACTAGTGAAATGTCACGAGTTCGGGCCTTAATATTGAATCGTTTAAATTTCTCTAGAATCGAGGCTATTTTTAAATAAACGAGATCTATATTATCAATTTGAATGTATTCATCTTCAATATCAGAAATGTTGAACGCCTTTTCGACATTTGCTTTATAAGGATGCTCCTCAAGTAAGAGCATAAGCTTACTGACTTTTAATCTATTTAAACTCTCTTGAGCGTGTAGTGGTAGGGTGGATTGATCAAATTTACTGGACATTTTTTAAGGTTTTAATGAATAAGAATTGTGGTTTACATATTCAAGACACCAATGCAAGAAATGGATCTTTCGCCTCATCCTGAATTAGATGATATTAAAGCATTTTATTAACATTTCTCATAATATGGATCTCAAATCCTTATAAAAGTAGAATGTTAATTACGCTGAAAAATACGGTTTCCCGTATGTATAGGCCTTTTGTGATGTATACTTTTGGTAATTGAGAATTAAAGCCTATGAAAAAACGAATATTAATATTTATCATCACCTCTGCATCAATTTTATATTCTTGCAGAAACAATGAATCAAGTGTGGATTCTTCCCAAAGTCATACTGTGAATTCTGATGCATCTTCCATCGTTAATACAGGTAAGAGCTCAGAAGAAGCCTACGATATGCTACATGTTGTTTTTGAAGGAAGACCAGAGCCGGAAGCCATTAAAAAACTCATGAGCGCTGTGATGGCCAAATACAATATTGAAGAGAATTACAAAAACCTAAATCGATGTGGATCGGCTTTATTAGGTATGAAAAAATCTAGCGCTGTAGGTACTACGGAAATGGAAATACTTAACACATGTATCAACATGGTGATCCCAGCCAATCATTTCCAAGCCAAGCAGCTATCTCCACAACTATCCTAGAGCAAACCAAATAGTTTGTCAGATGGATCTTTACATCTACATATATTTATATCTATATATAAATACATAAACTAATTGAATATTAAATAATGAGACATACCTTTCTTAAAACTCTGTTTTCGGCAATTATTATATTGACATTTTCTTGTTCACAATCAGGGAAGCCTAAGAGCGCCACAAAGGTTGAAGATAGATTGCTTCAGGGAGCTGCTACGATCAACTTAAAGAACCAGACTTTTGTTGCGAAAGTAATCCGGATTATAGATGGAGATACCATGGAGGTTCTATATCAGAATACCCCGATAAAAATACGTCTGGCACATATTGACTGCCCGGAGAAAAGAGGTTCTCAACCTTTTGGAAATAATGCAAAAGAAGCCTTATCTGATTTATGTTTTGGACAGGAGGTTACTGTTCACGGGGAGAAATACGACCGCTACAGGAGGTTGATTGCAGTTATTGTTAACGATAAGGAGCAGGTCGTTAATCAGGAAATGATAAAGCAAGGTATGGCCTGGCATTTCAAAAAGTATTCCACAGATCCCGTTTATGCTCAGTTAGAGATTGAGGCGAGAGAAAACAAGGTAGGGCTCTGGCAAGACCCCAACCCTACTCCACCCTGGGAATGGCGGAATCGTAAAAAGATCAAGTTACAAGTATCTAATTCTATATCAATAACACATAATTAAAGCCTCATTATGGGATTCTATTTTCGAAAATCATTTACATCCGGAATTTTCCGTCTCAATCTGTCTAAATCAGGATTCAGTTACTCAATTGGCGTTAAAGGGGCTAGAATTAATACAGGCCCACGAGGTACATATGTGAATATTGGATCAAATGGTATTTATTACCGGCAAAAAATTAGCGGTACTGATACTCGGCCTCGGATAAACGAAGTCCAACCTGTTGTCCCTGATTATAATCATCCGCATACCATAACCTCATCCAATATTGATAACCTAACAGATGTTGATTCCAAAGATTTTATTAATGAACTAACGGAAAAGGCGAATAAAATATCTTATGTCAACTGGTTTGGAATTTTACCTCTTATTATTTTTCTCGTCTTCCTTTTTGGAAGCTCGTTTGAAAATCATACCACAATTGTAAAGCCTGAGGGTCATCGTGTTGTTGCGATCATAAACTCTGATGTTGGTTCCAATATCAGAGAATTCCCAAATGCAAAGTCCAAAGTTGTCAAAGTAGCAACTGATAGAGAGGAGTTTGCCTTATTGGATTCAGCGAAAGGGAAATGGTTAAAGATTCAATTCGGGGATACAATTGGGTATGTGAATAAAAAGCTCGCTATTATCAATCATATAAACGATCCTCAGCAAAGTAATGACGAGCTGAATTTGATTAACCCCTATTTTTATTTTGAACTTATTTTTGGTTCTGTCTTCTTTGTTTGCTTATTGTTTTGGTTGCATAAAAAGGATAAAAAGAGATTTGCGATGGAGATTTACTATGAAATGGATAAGGACATGTCTGTCGTCTATCAACAATTTGCACAGCATTTCTTGAATTTTAGAATTTGTGCCAACAAATGGCAATACCTTCATTCTACAGCGAACAACGATTGGAAGAGAAATGCTGGCGCTGGCCAATTGATTAGTAGAATTCCCATATTTGGAATATCCTCACATCAAACCCCAAATAAATTTCTGAAGACGAATGTGCAGATCCCCTATATTCATCTTAGAAATACAGAGTTATTTTTCCTTCCTGAGCGTCTGCTGATTAAAAGGGGAAACAAATTTGCCGCTGTTTTCTATAGTCATCTGGAGATTTCAAGTGTAAACTCGAGGTTTATCGAAGATCAAACCGTACCCAGCGATGCTAAAATTGTAGATTATACCTGGAAGTATGTTGATAAAAATGGTGGCCCGGACAGGCGATTTAATGACAACAGAAGAATACCGATCTGTTTGTATTCACAATATACTTTTAGATCTGGCACAGGGATATACGAAATCATAACAACTTCAAAAGTTGATGGCTTCCATGGCTTTACGAATTTTCTTTTACAGATTGGAAGTTTACAATCTAAAATGAAGCATGATTGCCCGCCGGGACAGTTTAAAAATTTAGTGGAATAGGTATAGGCTTTGGAAAAGGCGTTACAGTAAATTACAATGGCAACATATATACTGCTGGTGCTATAATTAGCAACACAAAATGTGATACTTTCGATCTATTGGATAAGTCTAATGATCATTTTTACATTGTAACTCGTTTAAATAACGGATACTAAATTAATGGGCGATCACCTAAGGAGTAACTACTCTAAAAATAGCTGTACGATGCAGAAAATCTAACTATGGACATCATCATATCTCCCCGCTTAAATTCATCGGCATGGGAACTACATATACAGCTAGATACAATTAGAGGTGTTTTTCTCTAACAGAATTACTGCCGCATATCGATTAAAGATATTTCTTTTATCACCTCTAAGTCCAATTTCAACTAATTTAAATTTATAATTATTTCCGTTGTATGAAAAGCACTGACTTTCTCCTCCAACTTTCAGAAATAAATCATCCTTAATAAGCTCTCCGGTATTCACATTGTTTATTTTAAACGTTGCCCTTTGAGTATTCACATTTAGATAATTACAGGATATACTAAGAATATCCTTTTCAGTTTTATAACCTGACTTTATCCAAAATGAAAATTTGCCGACCTTATCTATGTCATCAGCAGCTCCAGTAGTAGATCCTGTTTTAGGGTCAAGATATTCTGTACTGTGGGAAACTATATAAGCATCAAATACAACCCTTGGATTTTCTATCAAAGAATAATCCATCCAAATAACTCCCTTATCTCCACTATCTCCTCCTCTCCAATCGAGCACTTTAAATGCATTTCTCGAATCATCAAATCCTACGACCAACATTGCATGCGCAGTCTTCCCATCGCTTACACCTGGTTCTACCCATTTACCGCCATTATTGCATGCTCTGTCATATGCGCTTGAAAGAAAAACACCAATACAAATTGGATTAAAAGGTGTATCGACTAATAAAGTTTTAAAGATATCCTTTTTCACGAAAGGCCTTTGGAAATTTCCAATACGCATATTTTTAGCTTCTTTATATGCAACTTTATTCGGGTAATATGTAATGTGACAACCATCGGATGTCGTTTGATATGGGCAGGTCTGGATAGTAGACAGACCATCATTTTTCACAACCAAATAAGCGTCTATAAAACTAATGCCCTCCTGGCAAGCACTTCTAAATGGATCCCTATATTTACTTTTGGCTATGTTAAAAATAAATGAAGGACTATATTGCACTAGTTTATTGCTTCTTCTTAACAACCAATTATCAATGTTTCTTTGAATCGATACCGCAAAAGCTACAGCAAAAGAAGTACATGATCCTTGATTGCCCTGTCTATATTTATTCCAATCTGACGATAAATACTGGGTGGTTAGATCCCACTGCTTATACTTTTTCAAGTCTATATCCTTATTTTTCGTTCCTCCGGCTGGTGCAAGGTACATTGTTATACGATCGTCACAGTCTCTAATTAACCCACCTATAAACTTAGATGTATTTGATTTTGCGGTGTCGGTAATTTGACCTAACGTATTGAAAGCTCCTAACAGCAAAATGATTATTATAAAAAATGACTGTTTTTTCACAGTTTAGGCTTGATTTTATTCACTTTTTGTAACATCCCAATCACATAGCTTTTACCCGTAGCATTCATCTTGATTGTACCATTAGAACCCTTTGAAAACCCTATTTTAACACCATTTCGTGTACTATCGGCTCCCACAGATGCTGTAGGTGTAGATATTCCTTTTTGCAATTCAGCTTGCAATCCAGCATCTAATTTCCTATTGCTCTCAATTTCAGCAGAGAAATTTTCTAACACCAAAATTTTCGTTATAATGAAATTGTCCTTCATTGTTAAGTACTTCTTATAATCGATGACAGCAGGATCTTTTGTGGCATCCATATAGGAATTAAAATCTCCCAACAAAATCTCATCAATTCTCCATTTTCCTGTAAGCATTTTAATGCTTTTTCGATCTTCAATTGCAAGTTTTAGATTAGCATCCACATTTTGAGCAGTACCATTTAGTAATACGCCTAAATAATTGTTCAACAACTCATTCTTATCACAATTATCTGCAGGATTGGTACTGGGTGCACAAAATTTATTCATTTCTTTTTCATTTCCATTTAATACCTTTTCCAGACTCTTCCAGGTGATTTGTTTATCATTAGATAAAATTGCACCTAAATATTTTGAGTTAGTTGGTCCAAGATATATGATCCCCTTTGTAAAAGTTTCATCTTGAAAGCAATCTTTGAATGTTTTCATAAAAGATGTCCATAAGCTGCCTTTGGCTGCATTCGTTATTATTCCACTTTTTGAGGTATCCGATGACGCAAGAGCCATATTAATGGAATCCAGCTTACTACTTGGAATATCTTCAAAAGTATATTGCTCTTTTACCTTTTTTTCTTGGCAAGAAAAAAACAAAACACTAATAAAACATGAGAGATAGATTAATTTCTCGATTTTCATAATTTATCTTTTAAGATTAACGGAATTGATTCACCTAAGAGTCAATCGATTACACACTACAATTTCGAGAAACACAGCTCATAAAAAAATAGCTACTTCTAGTCATTTTAATACACTGGTGGTCAGTTTGTTTAAGTGCAAGTGATTTAAAAGACACGGTAAAATTGATCGATTGATAAAGAGACTTGTTTCACTTGTTTTTAAACTTATGAGCTACGATGTTTTCTTCCAAAAATAAAACCTACACGGAACTCTCGCCTCAGGCTGAGGCCGCCTGGACTGCTTTGCTCCGCGAAAACACTTATAACAAGGGCGATTATTTTGTTACTGAAGGCCAGACGGCTAAAAAGGTTGCCTTTATTGTCAATGATTTAATGTGAACATTTAGACTACTGCAAGCTCAGAATATATCGCCTGATCAGGGCAACACCCGCTGTATCAAGAACTGTAATGCCTATTTTTGGCATGTGGTATTCACCCATAGCAGGTTTTGGCTCTTCCCCTTACGGATGGATATGTGGACGGCCCCAATGGTGGTTTTAGTATTTCAAGTCCTTTTTAAGTCAATCTGGAATGATAACACCAGGATCCAATTCCATAGCTTTGTTAAAGTGTTGCTCTGCCAGTTCAATATAATCAACTTTTTTATAATAAATACCCAAATGTAAATAAGCCCCAGCCAAATTAGGCTTGAGTTTTATAGCTTGTTCCAATAGCATCTTACCTTCCTCCAGTTCACCTTTTAAAATTTTCAAGTGACCCAAGTTATCATGTGCCTCAGCTAGGTCCGGAGCTATTTCTATGGCTCGTTTTAATAAAGAACCGGCTTTATCATAATTCTCTTTAAGAATGAGCTCATATCCGAGGTTATTAAGGGCAATAGGCTGTCTCCTATCTATTGAAACTGCCCTTTCAAAGTATTTAAGTGCCTCTTCCCGCTTTCCTTCGATTGATTCAATGCAGCCCCTATTGATACAGTCGACAACAGTAAATACGGCATATTTTTCAAGAAATTCTATACATACTCGTGCTTCCTCGAACCGCTTTAACTGTAATAAAGAAACAGACAAAGGGCGGATAATCATTTCTTGATAAGGAAACTTTTCATTAAGTCTAATAAATTGTCCTGCCGCTTGTTCAAAATGTCCTTCACCAAACTGTTCGAGGGCGGTAACATATTCAGCATAACTACTTTTAAGTTTATAAACAAATCTTAGTTGCCTCCCATCATTATACAGGCCACTGGAAAGCGTTCTTGGTACAATGTTTTGAAAGCAGCTCATGAACGAACAGAGGAGAAGAACAAATGCATACAGTTTTATTGCTCCATGGAGTTCAGTGTTAAATATGACTGCCCCAATTACCACAGCAAAAAGAAAGGAAATGATTGGTCCGGCTAGCAAGATAATGCTCTGTTTAACATAATTGCCTTCGATCTGAGATGGTCGACACATTCCTCTGATGTTGAAGGTTGGATTTATATTAACGTAAAATTGCAGTTTACCAATTTTGAACCTTGCCGGAGTATTTTGATTTCCGTAAGAACCAATGTAAACATCTACTTGATCCGTTTTTGTAAGTGCAACCATAGTAAGCGCATGTCCCAATTCATGAAAAACTGTAATGACGGGAGCGGTTAGGTACATCCCAAGAGCTAAGGAAATAATAATGGAGAGAAAGATCATGAAAGCTTTATATTGAGATTAGATACATAAATGTAACAAAACCCAGTAAGAAAGCGAGGACCTGTATACCATAAAGATGAAATGATATTGCACAAAACTAACCTATAACACAGCTAGAACTAGCTGTTTTTATAGGTTAGCGGAGGTATGAAAAATTGTAGTTGCTAAAATTCAAGATTTTGAACTAGTAGAGTTTTAGTTTACCGGAGCTAACTTGCCCGCTTTTGTTGCTACAGGGGCAACTTTAGAAGTAGTTGCATATTTGATGGCTGGAGCAATCTTTACACCCTTATGCTCAACAGTTTTACCCGATTGATTAATTGCTTTACTTTTGACAAGCGTATCTACTTTTGGCTTTACTGTTTCTTTGTGTACAGTTGCCTTTTGTGCTTTAAGGCCAGTTACAATTAACAGGGCGCTTAAAAGGGTTAAAATATTTTTCATCTGTGTATCGACTTAATTTCCAGGTTTGATAGCTGCTTTGCTTGTATCAGGAACCGTAGGTGGCAGGGTATCTTTACGTTTCTTATTTTTCTTTTTAAACAGGTTGCCCAATTTCTCTCCCACTTTGTTGATGGTCTTATCTGTAACGTTGTCTGCGGTTTTATTGATGGCCTGATCAACAACTTTGTCCGTCGAACGATCCACAGAAGTTTCTGTAGCAGTTTTTGCTTTTGCTTTGAGTTTGCCCAAAATTTGTGCTTGCGCCATCATTCCTACACCTAGGGTGAGGAAAAAGACTAAAATTAATTTCTTCATGGTTTTGATTTTTATGATCAGATGGGAACTATCCTCCTGTCTGCAAACCACTTGCTATAATCTTTGCCATACTCGCCACCATAATTAATGCATATTTCCGTATGTGCCTTTATCTGTTCATGAGCTGTAAATACCATCTCTCTTTTTTCTCTATCAAGAATATAAACGGCATTAGGATATTGCTTATGGTTGTACATAGAGCCGAAGCCCGTGGTTAAAGAAAGTGTATTTGCCTCTTTGTCAAAATAAAAGCTATAATCCATCAGCGCTGTGGCATTTAATGCCGTAAATTCAGCTGCCGGAACTACAATAACAGGACAAACCTCTATCACTTCTCCCTCCTCAATGGCTGCAGTACAAAATACGCCTCTGCCCTTTGCTTTAATCGTTTTTAAATACAGTTTCTTCTTCATGGCTCATCTGAATTGGGGAAATAAACCTCGCTTTTATCTTCAGGTTTACCATTGTAGTTAATGGTAATCTCATGACCTGGCTCTATTGTCTGGTAGGCATAAATGTTAAGGGTGCTCTTCCTGCGAGAAAATGTATAAAAGGCATTGGCCTCGGCCGAGTGGTTGTAAAACGAAGCATAACCAAAACTAAATGCAGTTTGTTTTTGAGGATTGCCCAACAAAAAATAGTAATGATAAAGCCTGGTAAACCTTAGGGTTTCTTTTTCAGTACTCGACAAGAAAATAATGGGAGCCTGTTCGATAAGGCTCCCTTTTCTTATTTTGCTTTTGGCAAATACACCACGACCGTGAAGCAAACTTTCCTTCACCTCAATGTACTGGGGCTGATCAATATATTTATTGAATAGCATTATTTTCCTTTGTGCAGTATATTGGCATCTTTGGCTGCTCTTTCTTTTGCCGCTTTATCTGCTGCTTCCTTTTTAGGATCATAACCCGCCGCCTTTGGGTCTTTAGCAGGTAAGGTTTTGGGATCAACATGTTGGGCAATTTTTGCATCCTTGGCTGCTCTTTCTGCGGCCACTCTAGCTGCCTCTTCTTTTTTAGGATCATAACCCGCTGCCTTTGGATCTTTTGCAGGGATGGTTTTTGAATCAACATGTTGTGCATTTTTTGCATCCTTGGCTGCTCTTTCTGCTGCCAACTTAGCTTCTGCTTCTTTTTTAGGATCCACATGGCCTGCTTTAGGGTCTTTGGGTGGCGCCTGCACACTAGTCGTTTGACCGCTACCTGGATTTACAGTTTCTTTTTTTACCTCGGTAGTTTGTGCTCTTACTGCTGTTACCAACAGCATTGAGCCTAAAATGGAAAGAATTTTTTTCATCACACTATTCTTAATAAAAATTATCTACGGTTACAGAAATGGTATTATTGCTTAGATTCTGATCGCCGATTTTATTGAGGGGATCTATCTTAATGGTATATATCCTATGTGGACCTAGCCCCACAAGATTGCGTTCCCAGACGATATTATCAAAGGCCATAGCATAAGCAGACTCTCCAGGCTTAAGGATGGTATTGGTATTTATAGTAAAGACCCAACCTGCGTTAGGGTCTCTGCTTGTAACAGCAAGCACATAAGTTTTACCTGATAAATAACTATTGAGCAACTTTAAGTTTTTACCATTTTCTACTAATCCGGCCGGAAGCTCTGTTTCCAGATCGTAGGGAATATTTATTGGAAAAGAATATTCTCCAAAGCCGGGATCGGATGTAGACACCGCAGTACCCAAAGTATTTGGAGCGCCATGGGCGTAATAGGATAAGAGATTCAAGTCAATATCAGTAGTCCCAGCATTAAATATTCTGCATTTAAGCGTATAGCGTTTAAGCATGGGTTCATATGATATTTGAAACTGATCAATGGCCAAATCCTTTGAAAACGTTTGATTAAGCACCTTTGATGCTATATTTAGTTTTAAAGGTTTTATTGGTATCATCTTTGAATTTGTTTGTACTGATTTCGAACCTGCTATTGCAGCAGGGGTAATTGGGCTTTTAACCTGCACCTCCCTTTTTATCAAAAGCGAATCACCTTTTTTTTGCGCATACAACATTGTATAGCAACACATCAGTAAAATAATTGATAGTTTTTTCATTGCTTAAAGGTTTATAACGTAAAGTTATATGGCTAGTACAGCTCGGGCAATCATTAAAAAGGATGATTTTCATAGTTACAAGCCTAAAAAAACCATTAAAAAAGAGGATGAAAAATATAATTTTGCACTAAACTGAATACCCTGCCACAGCTTTACTTGGATTGTTGCCTCAATATTGAAACAACTTCTTTTTATCAAACTAAATCTAATAAGCATTAATTACATTGAATAGATTTTATTGCAGTAAACTTTCCAGGTATTCAGGAGTTATTTCCGTAATGTCTACTTTTTCACCTTTGGCTTTTAGCTTTGCAATAGAGGCGTTCATTTCCTCCAGATTGTTACTTAGCAAATTAAACAACTGACTCGATATCTTAATCTGATCTGCAGACTTCAAGTCTGAAACATATCTTCCGTTTTCCACACGAACAGTTTTATAGTAACGGTACACCGCAGCTTTCGCTTTTGCCAATTCTGGTTTTTGATATTTGTTCTTTAGTTTATTTGCAATTTCCTGATCAAGTTGCTTAAGATCAACATCGATAAACCCATCGTCTTTTACCAATGTTGCTGACAATCCGTTTGTTTTAGTGCCACTAATGGCTTCAAGTTTTTCCTGTGAGATACTATTTTCTGGTTTTGTACATGAAAGCGCCAGAAAACTGATCAATAAATAATACAAAGTATATTTTTTCATAATTTTCTTTTTAAAATAATTTGATTTACCAACCAGCCCACGTTGCTGTTATAGCTATATTTGCCGCATCAGAAGAGGTTGATATGTCCCATCCCCAACTTACCGGAACAGATACAAGGCGACAGTAATCTTTACTTTGGGAAGTGAACGGTGGTAAAGTTACATTCCACTGGTTTTCTATTGCCGGTTTTACGGTTACCGAAGCCAATACTCCCAAGAGATTAAGATTCTTAAGCTTCAAATTTGTACATTGATTTCCATCAACTGCAAAATTAACAGAACTATTTGGTGGGTTAACCAATGCAGTTGTTTCAGAATGAGGACCGCCCCCACCTGCGTCACACATCGCACACCATTCGGCAGTAGTATCCCAGCATAAACCGGGAGGGCAAATTACATCGGCTCTCGCTGGGATCATTGATAAAAGAGTAAAGAATGGGAATACAATAACCCATCGAAGTTTGGTTTTTTTCATAATTTGATATAATAGTAGATTTAGTTTGCAGCGTTTGGGTATTATTAGTATGACCCTTTAATACTCGTGAAGTGGTAGATCTTATCAAATTATTTGATTCTGTTGTAAACAGAACTATTGCCAAAGGCTGAGGGAGCATGGACTGCTTTGCAGACCCAGACGGACATCAATGGGAAATCGTGTATACTAAAGGTTTGCAGCCAATTCATTAAAATAAGCATGGCCAGACTACACATGTTTATTTTTATAGATAATGATTAGTAATTATCACAAAATAAGGGAAAAAGATGTAATGAGATTGGAACAAGACCAAGAAATAGCCTGCGCTATAAAACAGCTAGTTCTAGCTGTTTTATAAAAGTAAGATGCGACAAATAATATATTACTTTTAGTACTTATACTTTCATTTCAGTTCAGTCCTAATCACCCCTGCATAAGTTGCAGCCCAGATTGCACCATTCTTATCTTTTGTGATACGCTCTATATTTACACTCGGGACGTTTGAATTTTCGGTAGTATAAACTTCAAGTTTTTTCCTCTCTATATTATATTTCAAGATTCCAACATTGTTCTGGCTGAGCCAAAGATTGCCAGTCTGTTCATCTAAAAAGAAATCGTTTATGCTATTGCCCGTAAACATTTTTGGATCTTCAGCAAATATTCTCTGCCAGTTACCATTTGGAGATAGAACGTAAATTCCCGCTGCAGTTCCCTTTTCATTGTAAAGTGAGAACCAAAGATTTCCTTTTTTATCTTCATGCATTTTTGAAATGTATGCCTTTGAAAGTGGCGTAGACTTGTCATCTAGGGGTTTGGTCTTACCCTTTTCAATGATCACATTGCCCTCAAAGGTACCGATCCAGGTCCGTTCTTTACTATCAACAAATACACCCAAAGTTTTATCTGATGGTAGTTTAGAGTTCTTTTTTGTCATCTCGCTCCATTTCTGTCCATCAAACTTAGATATCCCGTTCCAGGAGGTAAAGAGGACGTTTCCAGAATGGTCAACAAAGATATTTCTTGCCCAGTTGATTGGTGAATTTACGGAGTCAAATTTGGTCCAAATGTGGTTATCATAACGGTAAACATCATATCCGATTATGAACCACTTATTATCCTTTTTATCTATCTCTATATTCCTTACCGATTCCGTTTCGTTTTTGTTGTAGGCGGTTGGCGATATTATGGTGTTAGAGGAGTTGAAATGTTCCCACTTTCCGTTCGCTATCTTTACGATCCCATTGTCTGTTCCAATCCAGATATCACCTTTCTTATCACTCGCTACTGCCCTGGTCATGTCCCATGGCATTTCAGAGTTACTTTGATTAAATACCTTCCACGTTTCACTTAGCAATGATTTGTCACTTCCCATTCGGTCTGGCGAACCTTTAGTCGCCATATTCGTTAGATTGGTAAAATCAAATATCCTTCTTTTCGCTCCGTACTTACCATTTTCGAATTGAAGTATAATCGAGACTGAACTGTTCTCTTTTTTAGCACCAGTAATTGCCGGGGACCAATTTTCAGTGCCATTGACTGAGGCTTTAAGCTTGAGGTCAACTGAGCTGATATTGGTTTTATTGTCTACACTTATCAGGCAAGGTTTACCATCTTGGTCGACGAGTATCTGCAGTTCAATGGTGCCTTTTAGTATACCAAGGTTCTTTTCCCCGATTCCAGTTAAGAGGCTTTGGATAATGGTTTTTGGTGGCTGTGCCTTTGTATCCCCACAATCAAGACAAAAGTTAGCAAGTTTGCAGTCGTCAAACTTTTCGGGATAGAGACTTTGGGAGTATGATGTGCTGGTAATTATACCCAGGAATAGGGCTAGGAGGATTTTTTTCATTTAGTGCAAGATCAAGAAACGATAAATTTATTGAAGGTATATTTTTTAGGTGATATATCACAATATCGTATTTAGATGAATTCAGATGGCGCAAAATCAATCACATAAAATCTTATCTTTAACCTAATGAGCTACGATGTTTTCTTCCAAAAAATAAAAACTTACACGGAACTCTCGCCTGAGGCTGAAGCCGCCTGGACGGCTTTGCTCCGTGAAAACACTTATAACAAGGGCGATTATTTTGTTACCGAAGGCCAGACACCTAAAAAGGTAGCCTTTATTGTCAATGGTTTAATGTATCAATACTACGCCGCCGAAAACGGCGACATGGTGGTTAAATATTTCTTCCCGGAGAACCGGATTGCAGGTTCCATGACCGCAACGCTCACACAATCGCCGAGTACTTTTACCATAAAAGCCCTGGAGGATACCCATGTGCTCGAATACAATTTCCTGGAATTTAAAAAACTGGTGAGCATTTATCCCGATATCTCCGCTTTTTATACCCGCTATATCGAGCTGCATTGGATCATCGAAAAGGAACCTTATGAAGTATCGCTCCGGTATGAATCAGCGAAAACCAATTACGATAAATTTCTCCGCAATTATCCTGGTTTAGTGAAAAGGTTAAAGAAACAGCATATTGCTGCCTATCTGGGCATTACCCCTACGCAGCTCAGCCGGATATTTTTTGCGAATAAGTGATTTTTTTTGGTTTTCTCAACATATGTAAATTTTTTTCGAAAATGGTTGCCGCAACTTTGTGTATCAATAAACACAAAAAAATTAAATCATGGCAACTAAAATCTTCATCAACCTACCTGTTAAAGACCTGGAACGGTCAAAGGCATTTTTCAACGGACTTGGCTACAGCTTTAATCCGCAATTTACAGACGACAACGCGGCCTGCATGGTCATCAGCGAGCATATTTATGTAATGATGCTGGTAGAAAGCTATTTTAAAACCTTCACCAAGAAAGAGATCAGTGATGCACACCAGGCCACTGAAGTATTGCTGGCACTTGACGCGGAATCGCGTGAGGAGGTACAGCAGACCATAGCGAAAGCAACCGAGCTTGGGGGTTCCATCTATTCTGAACCGCAAGACCATGGCTGGATGTACCAGCACAGCTTTGCAGACCCAGACGGACATCAATGGGAAATTGTGTATATGGACGCAGCGAATATGCCGAATTGCGGTTAAGGCTGAATCTGGTTTGGCTAAAAGCAAAGGCCACTCAAAATGGAGTGGCCTTTGTATTAAAAAATAGTTAATCCACCACAATAGCAGCTCTCCATATCTGAAGAAGATTTGCCTATTCAACCTAATCTTTTATGATGGCTTTGAAGTTTTAATTATGCCGACATCTGCTGAAACCTTATAATGATAAAATAAGTTTCCCTTTTTTTTACCCCGATAATCTCACCAGATTTTCCACCAAGGCCTTTTTATATTATGCTTTTCATGGAAACTTTGAACGGTTGAAGTAACCGACTTAAACTCGTATTGCCTGTAACTTCCATCTTTAACATTCCGCTTTTCAAGATCAACAACAAACTCCACCCATTCCTCAAATTCATTCATCGGATCAAAACTAAGTCCACTTACTAGATTTCCTTCAAGCTTCATATCTGCTATCCCATCCCAAGAAATCCTTTCAGTATGCCAGTGTTCTCCATTTACCTCAAATATTGTTAGATGAGTAGATTCCTGGAGAATAAGTCTTCCATCCAAACTTTTTATAACAGTTTCATATCCCGCGCCGAATATCAAAACTGGTTTATGATGATCCGGATTCATCAAATAACAAGTTCCTCCTGCGATTATCAAAACATAAAGATCATGCTCAAATTCATAAACCGCATTCAATCCAGTCCAGCCTGGCTCAAAGTTCCCAACCCAATTAGTATTTTCAGAAGTATAAAAACGCACAACAAAGCCTTCTGAATAATATGCTTTATTATTTTCACTAACAGGAATATACATTGGCCCATAAGCAGGTAATGATTCTAAAATTTCGTAACGAGTTGTATGTGACATCCTTATTTATACTACAATCTTATGCCGAAAGAACATATTCCACATGAATCAGTTAACCAATTTATTATACATGATATTTTCAAAAATCAATTAAAAAAATAATTTACAATAAGCACAATAAATCTAGAATTATTTTTATCTTCAAGAGAATTATAAGCTCTATGATAAAAATCAAAAACCGTGCAAAAGTTTTAATAATATTTGTATTAGCAATACTATCGAGTTGCAAAAAAGAAGTGAGTGCTCCTAAATCAGAAGAAAAGATACAGGAAATTGTTCAAAAATTCAATTTAAGGAAAAATGATATTAATCTTTCCTCTCCCACAATTCAGTTTGAAACTGTTGATAAATTGAACAATTATTTAGCAAAAAAGGAAATCGCTCTTCAAAATCCTAACACAATAGCAAAAGCACATATTAAACAGCAAAATCAATTAATAGTTAATCAGACTTCTCTGGAAGAATCGGAAATCACCTATCAAATTAATATTGAATCAGCCTATTGGGACGGAAATAATTTCCCTCAGTCAGCCGTTGTATCTTTTAGAAGAATTAATTCATCAAATATAGCTACTGGCGTTACTTCATTTTTAATTTACAATGGGCCTAATTTTGGAAGTTGGACGTATACCCACACAATCGGGAGTGCTGGTTTCATAAAAGATAGAATAAATTTTAATGCTCAAGGGATTTATTCTGAAAGTTATGGTATTGGGGGGATATATACTTATACTAAGAGTTGGAATGTTACTATTTCAGGCACTGCATTCCCGAATGATGACGTGACAGCTACAATCAGTTACAGTGGAATTTAATCAAAATAGATATGAAAAAGTTATCAAAAATCATTTTTGCCCTTTTTATTATTGACCTTGTAATCATAGGGTTTTCATTAATCATAAAAGTACAACACATTAGCTTTTACTTTACAAAAGAGATTTTCATATTAGGCATGATCGGACTTGTATGCCTGATTGCTCTTTGTATATTTTATTTTTCTAAGAAGATTATAGGAGTTTAGCCCCATGACATGAGCAAAAACCGTTAATTTATACGATTTAATCCACCACAATAGCAGCTCTCCATATCTGAAGAAGGTTATCAAATGCTATTGGCTGCGTATAAATCGCCATCGGATCATTCACATAAAAAACAGCTTTGGGACCTAAAGGTGTATTTACCCAGGCCATTCCTCTTAAAACAATAAAGTGCCCTATGGTAGGCGAAGTTTGCAGATAGAGGATAATGGCTTTACCTTGTTGCAAGGCATTGAAAATGACATTCGGATTGGCTGGGGGTGCTAAGGATGAAGGTTTGCCAATATAAGCTGCAATCAAGGATTGAACATTTTGAAAATCTCCGGGAACATTGCATTGTTGTGGATTCATACAGCAATACTGGGCATTTGCATTTTTTGCTACAGCCACCAGCTCACACTGGTTTGGTGCGGCTCTCATTTTCCAGAAAATCACTTGCTGTGCTGCCGCAGCCCAACACCACATAGATTGTTCCTGCCGGATATTTTGTATGCCAAGATCTATAGCTGTACCCTGAGCTTTGGTTTGTAGCCCAGACAAATTAAGGAGAAGAATAAACAGGAGGAGTTTTGATTTCATAAAGTTGTTTATCTACTAAGTGTAAAGTATATACTGTTATTGCAGGTTACATTGTCTATTGCGTAGCCCTGATGAAGCAAGTCGTTTAAACTTGAAACGTCGCTCCCATTAAAACTTCTGACCGACCAACTGGTAGCACCTGGTTTTCTGGCCATGAAACTAAACCAGACAGGGCCTATATCCTTTAATAAATACATGTAGTTATAGCCATTGGCATCTTGCTGTTGATACCATGTCCTCAGATCATTGAAGGTATTCCGGAAAGCAAAGCTATAGGAACTAACAGAATATTGCTTTGAAAATAGGACTAAATAGGTTGAGGAATTATTTTGAATGATATTTTGAACTAAATAACTTTTATTGCAGTAGTCAGAAATTTCATTGACAATGTTATTTATATTGAATGTTCGAATTTGTTGATCAAAAGAAACATTGTCCTTTATCATCACCACAAACCATTTTTGATTCATTTTCTCTATAAATTTGATATGATAACCCTGATTAAAATAACTTTGGATATCGGCAGTTGGATATTCATCGTAATTCCACCGGACCATAAAGCCTGATGCATTAGGTACAGTATCCCAATAGATCCAGTATTTGTTGTTATAATACATAATGGAGCATGGGATTTTATGGCTTTCTTTGTTGTAGGCCTGGATATCATACCAGTCCAGTTCTCCTGCATACTCAAACAGCCCTACAGTTCCAAAATCTGGTAAATGGTTTTTAAATTTCTGAGTGATTACTGGGGCAGGTAGAACTTCGAAACCTCTTTCTACAGCTGCAAGTCTCTTTTCTAGTGTTGGATGATCGGAATAGGTATCATCTTGCGGGTGTTTAAGGGCATATAAGGCGATTTTACAATCTTCTTTGGTTCCTCCCATTTTTTTAATCAATGAGGCGGCATATTCATCGGCCTCCAGCTCCAGCTTTCTTTTATTCTCATTGGTAGCTATAGCAGTGGCATTGAAATGGTTCTTCTTAATGTGTGCAAACTCATGTGCTACGATAAAGACATGTGAAAAATAGCTGTTTGTTAAATCGTTTAGTTTCTCTTCATTAACCAGGATATAGTAATGATTTTCTGACCTGTCCCAATAAGCCATTGCTGAGTTTTTGAGCTGATTGCATTTCATCACTTCAATATGCTCTCCGGAAAGTCCGAGGCTGCTGTAGATCTTACTCAGGTCTTCTTTAACAATTGTGGCATCAATGGCGAATTGTTTAGTGCTTGCCATTAAACAAATGTCTTTGACATTTTCTTCTTCGTCTGCCGGTAATGCTACTATCTGAGCCCGCAGCATAAATGGAAAAAGAAGAAAAAGAGTTAACTGAATAATTGTTTTCATTTCCACTTAGGTTTGTTGTAGGTTAATGTATAGTAGAACAGGCTTTTGTGTATCTGGAATATTGACCTCTACTTGGTTGGTGTTGAAATTTTGCGAAGCCACATCTGGCTGGGCATCAAAAGAACTTAACAGATATTGGTACATGCCCTGGCTATTGTAATGGGCCATTGCACTGAGAAATTTCGTTTCAAAATCGGGTATTGGTTGTTGAGACAGTAGAATTATAATGTGATCTGATTTCTGGTTAAATGCCAGTACAGACTTTTGGGGAATCACATAGCTTAAATTGTTTTTGTAGATATAAGGGTTTTCATTCGTGTGGGGAAAGTGAACCTGTGCCTTCTTGTTGGCATCATAACTCATTACATAGGCGTAGTAGTTATTAGGGAGATGAGAGAGGTTGATTTTAAACAGCTGTCCGTTTGCCAATGTGGCTTCATAGTATTTGCCGTTAAATTTTACTGGGAGATCATTGGCTTCTTGCTGAACTACGCCCTCTACCCTTTTAAAGGCTTGTAGTTTTACGTCAACCAAGGGTTTTACTATGTTAAGCGAGGCTGGGGTATTGTACATGACTCCTGCATAAACCACGTATTTCAAAAAATCATTAAAACTTATTTTACAGAATCCGTTATCGGCCCAGTCATTTCCCCAGCTATTGAGCAATTCAAAATAGCCTTTGTCCAGATCGTACCCGACCACCACCATGGCGTGTGAAAAGTTTCTATTTGGTGTTGCATATGGTGGTGGTACCCACCAGCCATTCTGGAAATACATTTTCTCAGAAAAAAAGGTAAGGTCTCCTGTTTTTTGTGGCAGGAATATGCTGATGAAAACAGGGTTATTGGACAGGATCTGATCTGCTACCCTTTTGATTCTGCTGTCTCCCGAGAACGCATATTCAGGATCGAAAGTATTAAAAACTGTAGAGCTTGAAGTGATTCGGCTCGCTCTTGCTTTATTCCAGAGTTCATCGGGGTAATTGCCATTGCAGGAAAAATCATTGACCTGATTGTGTGGGATGTTACCGTACTTAGTCAAAAAATTAATAGCATCGGTGAAAGAAGATCCGCATGCGTTACAAATGTCTGTGGACTGACATCCATTCTGGATTTTGATGTGGTTGAACACAAACATGCTGGAAAAGGCAGATTCATCTATTTGCTGCTGGCTTTCTAAGTTGTTGTAGATTGCATTTTTGATGGTCAGAATACCGTAGCCAATTGCCCAGCCGGTACAGGATCCTATTTGCCCTTGGTTCAGTGGACTTGGGCAGAACTTTTTCAGGCTGTAGGCGGGTTGGGCATCGACAGCAAAGCCCTGAAACTCGGGCATTGCTTTTATTTTCAGTAGGCTGTCGTTGACGATGCTTCCGTAAGTGCGTGCTTGTGAAAAGGTTGCCTGGGTGCTTATTAAAAGGAACATGATCATCATGAAGGCAATTTGCCTGTTCCTGATATTGTTTTTAGGAGCGAGATGTTCCATCCTGGTGGGCGTAATTCTTTAACAGCAATATCGAGAAATCGCATCCGGGATAAAATAGCTAGTTCTAGCTATTTTTGGAAGTAATTTTTTGTATGCCCGCTGCCAGGTTGGTCACCTGCGCAATGATCCTGCTCAAAGGTGTTTGCAATATCAGGAACAGCACAAGCGCAGTAATGGTATGTTTTTTCATATAAAAATGTAAGTATTAAAAATCGGTCATCTCGAAATATCCAGAATCAGGGTGCTTTTTTAAAGCCCTCCCATTTAACTACCCAGGAACCATCTTTAGGCCAGCCGGGCTCAGGAATGTTTTTATCACCATCCCAACCCGCAGTCATCAATGCGATCGCATATAACAAGCCGCCGTTTGTGGGGATGTAGGGGAATGGGTTACCTCCGCCAACAAAGCCATGCTTGTCAAATCCGAATTTCTTGGAAGGGTGTAAAAGCATGTCGACAGCCTGTTCGGGATGCCCAAGCCTGGCAGCAGACATGGCCATCATTGGAAAGTCCCATCCCCAGCCGGCATCATATTTCCACACCGCCTGGATTTTTTGATAGGTTTTTTCCATGATCTGCCGGTCTGCACCATTACCGGGCAGCACTCCAAATATTCCCGCTATGGCGGGATGTTCAAAATTGAATTTGGTCCACATGTGATCTATACCTTCCCATTGCTCGTAAAGACTGTCTTTTACAGGTATCGGTGCTAAATTTTTAAGCACTTTTTCCCATTCTGGCTTGACCGGCAGCTTCAGCTTCTTTCTCCATTGCTGTGCAGTTTGCAGGCCGAACCGCCAGTAAGCCAGTTCGAAGGCGGGGTTCTGTGTACTCAGCGGCTCATTGTTTTCCGGAACTGTTTTTATGGGCGGGCCTAAAACATATTGTTTGCGGGCCGTATCCAAAAAGGCATAGGAGGCTAAAAAATCTGCTGTTTTTTCAACGATCTTATCCCATTTTTTTAGCGTTTGCAAACTAGGGTGTGCCCTATAATCAAGTTCGGCAAAAAAGATGGGGTGTGGCTGTTGCCAGATCAACCATGCATGGGTGACATCCGGCCATTCCCTGCCGTCTGGCCCGGTGCATTTTGGCCATCTGGCTCCGGCATAGCCTTGCAATTTTGCCCGCTTTAGCGACGAGACCAGGTTGTCTGAATAGACATGAAGGCTTTTATTCAATAGCGGCCACCGGTCCCAGAGCGCATAGTGGGCGGCGTGCCACCAATACATTTCATAATGAAAACGGCCATACCAGCTGTTGTTCACCAGGCCGGTTTCCTGCGGTGGAAAATTGCCTGCGGCGTTGATGGCCATCACATATTCGGAGAGTATGATCCGTCGTTCCAGTTCAAACCAGCGGGGATCTTTACTTTGAGACAGATCTATGGCTGCACCGCTTTTCCAGAATGCCGGCCAGTGCTGGGCACTTTTGGCTTTGATTTCAGCAAACGAGGGTAAGTTATAGCCTATTTTATCCGGGGAAAAAGCAAAGACATATTCTACGCTCCTGTTTTCTTGACCGGGATAAAATGAATATCTGTGTTCGCTTTGTTTTTTCATGCTTCCGCTCCCCGACCACTTACAGGCGACCTGATAAGTTGTGCTGTCCAGGTGCCGGTCAAAGATTACCGAGTTGATGTTTTTTAACGCGATGCTGGTTTGATGCAACAGAGGCTTTTTATAATCTGAGCCGTTACTGAAATATTTTAAACTTGCATAAGGAAAGTCCAGGAAGATCCCTAACCTGCCTTTGGGTATTAAATCTGATTCAATTTTGAAACTCAAGATATCCTTGGCCGGATCACAGATGGTGGTCACCTTCACTTTTTGTCCTTCTAGGGTGAAATTGCTTTCAGCGATACCGGTCCAGAGGTCCAGGTATTGAACTGGATGTTGCAGGTCATCTGGCTGCGCCGTACTTCCATCCTCTTTTTTTAAGATCAGGCCGATCCTTCCCAGGTTAAATCGGTGTGGGTTGCTGGAGAGCCATTCCGTCAGTTCAGCCTGGTCGGGATCTGGCAGGTCATAGCCCACCATCCGGCCGTGCGTCTCAACAAGTGTTTGTTTGAAGTCTGAGGGCTTCATGCCTTTTGGCGGTGGCGTACTGTGCCAGCTCCACTGTGACATCGTGGTGAATTCGTCATTAAAGGTTTGCATGCCGGTGATATCAAACCCGTAGGCAAAATTACCATTCCCAACCTGCGTTGGGCCAGGTTCACTGACATCGCTAAGCCGGAGGTTGTGGCGACTGACCAGGGCCTTACGGTCAATGGTGCCGGGCTTTTGTTCCTGTCCGAAGACTTGAATAGCCAGAAAGCCGATCCATAGGGTACTCAAAAAAAACTTTATCCTCATATAAAAAGTACTTTAAACATGTATCAATAACCTTTATTTTGCACGATCGAGCCCTGGCTTTCCAGGTATCTGCTTCTGAGAGCTTATCCAAGGGCTTCAATTCGAGCTTATTGCATGATGCGCTTAACAGCCATGAAAACTAGTTTTTCTCTGCCCAGATATAGCCTCGCGTGGTCGGGAATGACATGTTTTCATTCGGACGTCTTTCTATGGCATCGATGACTTTAAAACCTGTTTTATGAAGTAATTCTATAATGTCGTCTGTTTTAAAGAAATATAGATCAATGTCGATTTCTTTGCCGTGTGCTGTATCAAAATGAACGATTTCTTTGCCTACGTGATAGGAGAATAAAAAATCTCCGCCTGTTTTCAATACCCGGTTTATTTCGCCGAAACACTTCTGTACTTGTTCGATAGGAAAATGAACTATGGAATAGAATGCGACTGCACTTCCAAAATGTTCTGGCGAATAGTTGATGTTGAGCAAGTCTCCGGTTTCAAAGTTGATTTCAGGTGAAAGTTTACGCGCTTCGTTGACCATTTCTGGTGAAAGGTCGATGCCAACGATGTCTTTTAAGCCGTTGTCGTACAAAAACTTTGTTGATCGTCCTGGCCCGCAGCCAAAGTCGGCACATGGTCCTTTGTCTTTGTTTGTAGCGGCAAATTCCTTCATTAGCAATAGGTCAATAGGTTTTCTTGAGGATTCTTCCCAAGTTTTAGCCGCATGGTCTTCGGCCACTTTGTTGTAACAGTCTAGTACTTTCTGCTTTGAATTCATTTTATTCTTGTTTTTTCAACACCAGGCGAGTTTGGGTTTTGTATGGATTTGCGTAGACAACTCCATGAATTTAAATATTTTAGATGTTATATTATTCATTAGACAGGCAATTTAATTAACTGCATAACAAAATGTAGGTTAAGTTGTTATATTAGACATTGAACTATTTATTAAGCATAGAAAGCTAATCAGTACCTCCTTTTGCGTAATTTCAAGAGTTTTATATATTTGTGTATAAATCGAATAAAATGCTCGCTCCAAATTCATTACCTACGTTAACTAGAATATCCTGGATAATTTTAATTCTAGGTTTATTGGTTATTAGGTATTTAAACGTTTCAAAAATTGTAGTCGAATTATATAGCCTATTACCCTTGTTATTAGTTACGTATATGGTAAAGATGGAAAAATTCGACTTCTACGATAAGAATAGAATCTATGATAAGAAGACAATCTTTAATATTCTAATAGCTGGAATTTCCTTTTTTCTATTTTTTTTCACCTTAAATGATTTGTTTGCATTCGTTGGTGAACCTTATCGACGAATGATTCTGGTCTTTTCGCTGGTTAATTATTATTATATCGTAAGAGCTTTACTTGGCAAGCACAAACTGAGCAAGGTCTTGTGATGTGCCTTTTTAGTTGTCTATTTTTCTTTAATTTTTATCGTTCCGGTCTTATACAAGGAGAGTGCTTTTTGTACAATGATTTTTATGGTATGTAAGGGCAAATCTTCGTTTTGGTCAAACAACATAATTTTCATTCTGCTTCGGCCTTCTTGAATTAAAAAGGCTTCGTCAAACTGTTTTCCTTCTACAATTCCAATATATGGTTGTTTGTATTTTTTGTGCATCCACAAATAGCAAAACATTTTTCCTTTGTAGCAGAAAAATGGCATTCCGTATTTCAAAACATGTGTAATGTCTTTGTCTTGTTGCAAGATGATTTCTCTCAATGCAAGTAGTGTCCCTTTTATAGGTTCGTCTTGTTGCAGGTAAAAGTTATCTAATTCTCTCATTGTTATTTTACGGCTGGGCCTGGATCTTTAAGTTGGCAAGACCTGCAATGCAAAAGACTGTGAATAGGATGTTCTTCATGTCTCCGATTATCATTATCTTAAGATCTTCAATATATATAAATGAAAACAATAATCAGAAACATTATTTCCAGTAAAACTAAATGGTGGCATTAGAAAACTTATATATGCGTCTTCTCCTATTGATCACATTATTATTGTTTGCAGGCAGAACCACAGGACAAACTCCAGGTTTTAAAGAACCGACACCGAAGGAAGAATTCATCATTGTGCTCGCAGATGAGTGTTTCAATACCAATACATACAGTCCATCCAAGCGGTTAGCGATTTATCCGTTCAACAAGGCCAGGAGCATTAAACTAATTTCTTTTAAAGAGGACGAGTTCATTCCTGTTCAAAAGAAAATTGTTGATTATTCAAAAGTGCTGGAAAGTCATGTCCTCGGCGCTGATGAAACTAATGAATTGACCAAGATTTTATATAATATTGGTTACAATCCTCATATCAGGCCCATATTCCGCATAGAATCAAATTACAAATGCTATGAACCTAGAAATGGTATTTTATTTCTGAACGCAGCAGGAAAAGCTTTTGAATTTATTGAAATATGTTTTGAGTGTCACCGTACTAAAGCTTCCTCAAAAAAAGTAATTGAGGGTACTTTTTGTGGCCAAAAAATCAGCTTGATAAAGGATTTTTTCCACCGTGCAGGCATTCAATACGGAACTTCTTCAAGGTATGGTAAAACAACGTATGCTGAAATGCTAAAGTTAGATTCCGTTGAGATGCTACAGGCACTTCAGGAAAAATTAGAGGATAAGGTAATCAATGGCGACAATTTTGAACAACTCAATGCCATGGAAAAAAAGCTGATGATTCTTTTAAATTCAAGGGAATTATATCGTGCTGATATTCAAAATAGTGGCTTCGCTACGTTTTATTTTAAATATACCGGAGGTTTTTGCCCTCAAACCGCAGCCTTACTTGCAGAAATTGGAGCAACTGAAACACTGGCCGCCTTTAAATCTTCCTTACAGCAATGGCCAGGAGGAATCGTTCCTTCCGACAGGCCAGCCAGACTAAAATTGCTTTTAAAAATTGCAGATAAGGCTGTTCCAAAATGGAAAGAGATAGAAAAGGACCTTTACACTTATAAAATGGATACAAATGCACAGGTGTTGGTCTGTAAGGAAGATCTGGATGGTTTGATATTTAACTATATCATGGCACATAAAAACGATCTGCAAGATTAGTAATTCTTACTGGCCAGGAACGGTAACTGGTTGCTCTTCTGACGGGATATGCTTATATATAGCTCCATTAGCTAGATCCTTCAAATAGCTCACTTGCATGTTTTTGTCGTAGAAAATTTTTAAAGACAGGGTTCTCTCTCCCTTGAGTATGACAACGCCATTTGAAATTTGTGCATCGTAGTAACCAACCCTGGTGATCTTTTTAGGAATCTTGATTTCCGGAGCAGCTTTGCCTGGCTTTGATTTTTTTAGTGTTAATGGCTCCAGGCTATAATCACCATTAATTTCGGTCTGCCCATAAGTCAGCATAATCAATTCTTTAAAAACGGTATTGGGTTTAAGGGTGGTATCTGCATTCATTTTCCATTGGAATAAAATCGGTAATCCGTACTGCTGCAGCGAAAGTGTATCCCTGGAAAATTCTACGATACTTGCTTTGGGTGGCGGAGGTGGAATGAGCCTTGCTTTTTTCTTTTGACTGTAGCTGCTGAAGTGAAGGCACATCAAGGCTAAAAAAATGATTAAGTTCTTCATGGTTGATTTTTGGATGACTATAACAGCTTTGCGATTTCAAAATGCATGCCATCGGGTCTGCTGAAATGTCCTCCCCAATAGAATCCGAGTTCATTAGCGGCTGGAACAAGTTCGCGCACGCTTCCTGTATTGCCGACCAGTGCGGGCAGTGTATGAAATTTATTCCATTTTTCATTGATGTCGAAGGCGGTGCCAAAGGCATGGTTGCTGAGCACGGTTCTGCTGTTTCTTTCGAAGCGCGGCTCGTAGGATCCCTCCCAAGATTTAACCAGGTCGAGCATTCCGTCTCGCTCCCACCTTGCCCAAAGGGCAATAAGCTGATCTTTTGCTGCTTTATGGAATTGAACTTCTGGTCTTTTGAGTATTCCTTTTAGTTGCGGGATACTTACGGTGACGATATTCTGTGCCCAGTTATTGGTGATTTTGATGTGTTCGGGATTACCTGGCTCTGGTTGGGAGATGTACTCCATTTTTCCGAACATTTGCTGCCGGATGGCATTGCTGTTTACAGAGGGGAAATTGGGTTTTGGTGGCCAGTTGGCGCTTTCTTTTATATCGCGATCGTCCTGGACTTTATTGAAGCCTTTGAGCATGGCGGCTCCGTAGGTCTGATTTCCGACTATTCCATCTGTTTTAATGCCACTGAGCTTTTGAAAGGCGACGGTGCCATCATAGGTATGCTGACCGAATATTCCATCGGCAAGGTCGGAATATAGGTTTTGACCGGACAGAAAGAATTGCCAGTCTTTTACGGCTGCTCCCCTGTCTCCTCTTTGTATGAGTTTTAATGCCATGAGTGTATGCGTTAGTTTACTATTACAATATCGGGATTATTATTTTAAAGGGAACCAGGTTTACGAACTTCTTCGGGCATTATGTTCAATTTGCTCAAAAGCTATATATTTAGGAATAATTAACCAGAGTCAAAATGAAAGCCAAAATATTCTCCCGTGATCGATGTATAGGTACTACAAATCTGCATGTGGGTGATGAAAGTATGGGCGGGCTTTATGGTAATTTTTTACCAACGGAGGCTTATTACAAATACGTTCAGAAAGCAGTTTGGAAATTCTGGTCGGCAACTAAGCCTGATTATGATCAATGGGAGGCTTTGAAGCTGAGTGTTCAGTTGGAAAATGGTTGTTTTCTTTTTGCTGCCGGCGGGTTTACTCTTCATGATTTAAAGGAGCGTTCTGATGAGGTGAAAAGAATCGATATCGCGGGCGTAGACAGGTATGTTTTGGAGGATTTCTTTCTGGGAAAAGAACCGAAGCCTTTTCTGGAGGAACCTTGGGAACCGGTTTCCATTGAGGAAAAACTGGCCTTTGAAAAGGAGGTGAAAAAAGAGGTGGGTGTTTATAGATCGATTTTTGGTTTTTATAGCCTCTGGCCAAACGAACATGATTTAGTGGGTTTTGAGTTGTCGGCCCTGGGCTTTGATCAGAGAAGTCATGATGTGCTGTTTGTTACCAGGAAAGAGGATGACAGCAGGGAATTTGCGGTGGTGCATTTGACCTGGAAGGGAGCTAAGGAAGTGAAGGGTTTTCCTCAGGTGGAGTTTTATAAGAGTTTTGAGGAGTTTAAAAGTAGCCGGATGTATCTGGATAAAGGGGATTTGGAGGATTAGGGAACGTCATCTATTCCAGCAGTAAGTGCCTCCGCCCAATCTTCTTGTCGTTTTTCCAAAACTGATTTGATCAGAATACGGAGATCTTCTGATTCTTTTAAAATTACCTGCATTTTTCTACCGATTACCCTCGCTGAAACCAATTGTAAATAATCGCTGTTTTCAACTGAATATATATTCATCACATCGAAATGCTCTTCGTAAATATTTTCTTCGCTGAGCTCAAAATAAACTGCAATGATATGTTCTATATCGGCGATGTCTTTGGTACGTGACGGACGGTCCCGGTAAGCAATAAGTTTTAGTATGACTATTCCTTCGACGGTACAAATTTTTACCGATAAGCCATCATCAAAGGATACTTCTTCCACAAAGGGATATATTTCTTTGAATCCCGGCATGTTTAACGTGAACATATTGGGAGGCTGGAGAAAGATAAAGCCATTTGCAGATTCAATTTTCCCGAAAGGTATAAGATCCACTTCCAATCCCTTTTTATAGTAGAGTTTGATATGTTCGGAGGGGTCTGCAGTAAAATTTCCTGATTCTATTAAGGCATCCTTAATTTGATTGAACTGGCCTGCATCGTTAAGCATAATTGCCAGGTCAATATCATTTGTTTTCCTTAAAGCAGCAGTTTCCTTCTTTGCAGAAAGATGGTAGTCGCGAGCAGCGGCCCCTACAACATAAAAATCTACTTCAAATCCTCCAAGGATCGCTTCCATGTCTTTTAGCATGGAAATAAATACAGGTTGATGTAATGGGTTATTTGTCAAGATATTTCACTTTAATTCGCTCAGCTGCTTCCTGACAGCGGCTGTCAAAGCTAGTAATTAATTCAGCATAAGCCAATAAGACTGGAACCGTTCTTACTATCAAATTTGGCTGATATGTATCTTCCCAAAATTGCTCCAGAATTTCAACCTTTCCATTCTTATCGGGAACCAGCTTTAACTCCTTCATCAATTTTGATGTACTTACTTTAGTATAAATGGTAAATTTTTCGGGTGACAAATGGTTGGTCAATAATGCGCCGGCGTTTTCTGCTCCCCACAAGAAATCTCCCTGTTCTATGCTTTCCCAGTTACTGTAGTGCTCTTGATTCATGAACCTATAGGTCCCTTTAAATAGTTTATGCCGAAGATTAGTTCTGAATAGTTCGGCCCATTTCTGGATCAATCGGTCTCGTTGCTCAAGGAATTTGTGAGGTTTTGTTGTCCCCGTACCACTTGCCTTCAGATAGCCCTCATTTTCAAGTTCATTAATTAAAGTGCCAATAGTTCCAAGGGCTATTCCGGAATAATGAGCAATTTTTCTATAAGGCTGATTGATAAGATCTGGAAATTGCAATATGGCAAACAGGAATTTCAGACCTGTCGGATTCCATAACTTACCTTCTGCTGGAAGTCTGACCTCAGTTACAGGCTGATCATTTATAAAGATGAATATCTCTTCTGTTTTGATGGAAGCGTTACCTGCCACTTCCAGATAGTTCACTTTCAATTCTTTGAGTTCCCGCTTAAGCGGCTTTGGAATGTATTGGCTGACAATAAGTGGTGCGTATCCTTTGACCAGGTCTAGTTGACGCAATATATGAGGGAGCTGAGCGCTACGAAGTTCATGTTTTACTTCTACCTTAAATTTGCTCTTCTGCTTGCCAGCACCAATAGAGATCAATGCGTCAATCTGATGCCTCAGCTCAATTTCCTCAGTCTTTAATACATCATAGTCAAGACCAGTTAATTCGTTTAACTTATCCAGAGCAGCATATAGTATTTCTTGTTCACTCATAACACGATGTTCATGATTCATGAACACTCAAAAATAATGAACAAAGATTGCATTTGCAAACAAATACTGTTATTTGTTCACAAACTATACTTGTTCATGAATCATGAACTACAAAAGAAATATTCCCCAAATTGATAACAAGGTGGGAGAAACTTAGTTTAATATTTCCCTATATTCTAATCTTTAATCAATGAAAGAGTTGCAAATATGTATTTAGCATTAGGAGGGAATAGAAAATTTTCCGGAACGTTTATTTTTACATGATTAGGTGTATCACTTTCTACATCCTCAAATCTAACGCTGAGATTATCATCATCTCCTTCTGAAAGCGGGATTCTACTACATGGTTGAAAAACTAAAACTGTATCTCCCGTAGTTGCTGATTTACACAAATAAAAATTATAGGTATTAGGGCTCGCATCGCATTCTTTTGCGTATAAAAAGGTCTAATCAAAGCCATCCCTTCATAGGAATTCGAATCCACCCTAAATTCTAAAAATTTTTTAACATTTATATCTCTATCAACTAATTGCTCATTTTTACTACAGCCGATTAAAATCGTTGAGGTAAATACAAAGCTTACAATAAAAGTCATTAACTTTTGCTTATTGATATGGTACAACATATTACCTGTTTAATTGCCTAAGGTAGGGGAAATTTAGTTATCGCTTATTGTTCTAAGTTGTTTGTTAAAGTTTATAAATTAGTGCGTATGGTTTTTAGAGTTGCAGAAATTTCTGATGTTAAACAGATGCAAGTGGTGAGGCATTTGGTGAAAGAGAATACGCTGAGCAATCCGGATCTTGTTCCGGATAAAGATGTGATCTTTTACATTTCCGAAAAAGGAAAGGGCTGGGTTTGTGAGATAGAGGGCAAAGTGGTGGGTTTCTCCATTATTGACCTAAGGGAAAAGAGTGTTTGGGCATTGTTCGTAGACCCGGAGTTTGCGGAAAAAGGGATTGGAAAGGAACTGCATAGACTGATGATGGATTGGTATTTTGAACAAACCAAAGACAATGTTGAATTGGGTACAGCACCGAATACACGTGCAGAGCGGTTCTATCATCTTCAGGGCTGGACCAGAGTTGGCAATTATCCTAATGGTGAGGTTAAATTTGAATTGAGTTACCAGAGATGGGTTGAAAGGACCGGTCGGTAGCAATTTAGTTCACGAAATGACCCTCAGACATGTATGTCGTAAATATGCCGTAAACAAGTCGCAAAGAAAAAACGGTGCTTAGACATACCTTTACAGCGCAAATAGTTGTACTCTGAAACCATCATGTGCAGCAGCACACAAACCGATATGAATAAAATCGGATAGCACATGATAGCTTCAAAACCTCTAAAAAAATATATACTAATGAAACCATCATAAGCATACCGCTTACAAACAGCAATGAATATGCTTATGATAGCTTCATAACAATTAAAAATCAAATTATATTCTAATGAAAAACAAAGAATTAGCGCAGAAAATTAAAGAGCTACGTATCCGTAAAGGATTTAGCCAGGAACAATTAGCTGAAACCGCTCAAATTAACCTGAGAACAGTTCAAAGAGTTGAAGGTGGGGAAACCGAGCCGAGAGGCGATACACTGAAACGGATAGCGAATGCGCTTCAAGTTACTCCTGATGAATTGATAGACTGGACGGAACAAGAAGACAACAAGTTTTTAGCCTGTCTAAACATTTCTGCATTGAGTTTCATTGCCTTTCCTTTATTGGGGATAATCATTCCTCTTGCCATCTGGATTTTAAAGAAAGACAAAATTAGAAACACAAACGAGATAGGAAAGCGACTGTTGAACTTTCAAATTTCATGGTGCTTGACATTATTTTTAGGGTATGCATTTGTTATCTTCAGTAAGATATTCGAAATAGAAATCCCGTTTCCAAATATTTCTTTGCTTAATTTCAGTGGAGTGGAATTATTGCTATTTATGGTCCCTGTTCTTTATTTGATGAATGGAGTATTTATTGTTGTTAACAGTATAAGGAGTTATAATGGCAAAAACGTCTTTTATAAGCCTGCGTTTAGGTTTTTAAAATAATATGTTTTGACGGAGGTTATATTATTGTGAGGTTTCGGGATCAGGGTTTATCGGCCAAATTCAAGGATTATTTGATGAGGCTATAGAGCTGGGGGGTTATGAATGAGTAAGAGGCTCACTAAATTATGAGCCTCTAGAAATTGCTAAGTCAATTCAGGTATTATTTAGGTGAAGAGATTTTATAGGTTCCACTTCCTTCAAATTCAACTCCTGAGTCTATACCTGGAGATAGCACCAGAGCAATATCATCTTCATCATAATCAGCCGTAATAGATTCCCAGTATGATATATTTATCACTTCATCTAATGAATCTACTAGGGTTTCATAATCAAATTTTTTAACAAAAGGCAGCAGTCTTTTTTCATTTAAAAAAACTACTAAACCAGTATCTGTAGAGAATATTGACTTATCTGCAGTCTGAACTTCTTGATAATCTGTTTTTTTTAATTGACTTACTTCAAACACTTTATCATGTGCAGTATATTCAGCAAAAGGAGTCTTAGTATATTGAAATACTTTTTCGCGGATATCATTAATTAATTGGTCGACCTCCAAGTTTTCAAGTTCCTCTTTTATATCATTAATGTAAAGGCCATCTATGACTATATATGTTACTCCGATCTTCAATTCTATCGGCTCATTTTCAATTGAAATATTTTTCATTTCACAATTTAATTATTTGTATGGTACATATTTTAAATGCTCTAACCCGTATCGTTTTAACAAACCCTCGGCATGATGAAAGATTTCAGAAGGAGATGCATTTGGGTTTAACTTTATAAAATCCGCCCATTGCTGATTCCATCGTCCCGGAAGATTTCCTAATCCTTTACCATGAACACCTTTCAGGTGAGTGTCCCGACTAATTTGAATAGTAAATTCATCAATATTTTTAATGCCATTTTTTACAAACCATTCTCTAAATTTTTGTGGAAATACATGATGTTTATACAACTTCCCAGATTTTAATAGAAGTCTCTCTGTTCCTTTAGCAAATTTCCCGAATTCAGAAACCATCGGAACTAAACCAGCAAGTCTCCAACCCCAAGACAAACTACTACCTGCTCGATCATGTCCCTCAATTGCATTTGCCACATCAGTAACGAATCCAAATGGTGTAAAACCAATTCCGACTTCTGTTAGGTCACTAATAGCGGTTCCATCACCTTCAGTCAATTTATCTACGGAATAACCTTGAGAAGTTTTTCTTATTATTACTCCTTGGCCATTTCCAATACTAACACCATTTTTTTTGGGAGTATCATCTTGATCATCACGCTTATTGCCTGCAATTTGACGTAATTTCGCTGCAATTTCATTTGGATCATTAGTTGAAAATGAAGTTGGTGACTCTACCCACATTCCATTTGGATCCAACTTTCCGACAGGATCGTTCATAGCGTAATTGTAAGGAGACTGACTTAAGTAACTTTCTGTCATAGGATCTATTACATTCCATCTTCCAATTACTGGATCATAAAATCTCGCGCCGTAATCAAGCTGTCCCAGCTCATCTTGCAACTCCTTGCCATTATAAAGATATTTATTTTGCCCAGCACTTACAATCTTAATTTGTCCAAATGGATAATAATCATCTTTTTGTATAATCTCTAGTATTCCATTTGCTGGATTCTTATAGAAACTCAACCTAACATTCCCAAGATTATCAGAGAGATCATACTCGTAACTATAAATAGCTGCATTTCTTCTAGCAACACCTTCTTCAGTATGGATAATTTCGATAGAGCCATTATTGTATTCGATTCCATTTATGTAATCCCTTGCGACTCCATTACTCACCTTTCTAAGTTTTTCACCTGTGGCATCGTAGGTATAAGCCATGGTTAAACCGGATTTGCTGACTGTGGCTGGTAAGTTCAACTGGTTGTAGGTTAAAGCAGTACCATTTCGACCATCGGTGGTGGCGTTTCCATTTCCGTCATATTGATAGAGGCCAGTAGTAAGCCCTCCCGTTACTTGATTTAATTTATTACCAATATAACTGTAAGTTCCAGCAGTACCTCCATCTCTAACAAGGCTCTTTATATTCCCCATCTCATCATAGAGCAAGGTTTCGCTCATAACTACTCCAGTACTAGCTCCATTAGTCAGTCGATTTAGTGCATCATATTTGTAAGTATAAGTATTAGGATTGACTCCGTTAATTCCCCAGTTCTGATTTGAAATGTTTCCATTAAATTGTGGAAAAGTACCGTCTTCATATTTCAGGTCAAAACTAAAGAGGCTTGCTGTATCTTTTTTCAACCATCCTCTTGGATTGTAGGCATAAGTAATATTTTGAAGAAAATTTACTCCATCGGTACTATGTAATGATTTCTTCAATAACTGCCCAACTTCATTATAAGTCAAATTACTTATTACCACTTCAGGATCTGCATTAATCTTTTCGAAAGTGGCCAACTTTCTGCCCATATGGTCATATTCGTAACGATTGGCAATGGTAGTTGTAGTAGCCCCAACGTGGTGGATTCGGGTGGTGGTTGTAAGTTCCCCGGCAAAGTTGTACGTACTTTGAATTTCGTCATAATTGGCAGAACTCACCGTTCCTCCAAGATAATGCTGTTTATATATTTTTACTAGCCTGGCTTCCTCGTCATAATAGTTTATTGTCCACAGGTAATCATTTGCTGTACCCAGTACTTTTACTTTACTCGCCGTGAGCAAGCTTCTTAATTTCTTGCTATAATTGGTACTTTGGTCGTAAGGGAGGTTTTGAATCTTATAATCATCATAATAGTTTACCAGTTGCTGCTCAAATCCACTTTGTGGAAAAGCTACATTGCTATAATCTAAACCAAGTCTGTTTTCCCATAATACAGTCTCTCCATCAATTAATGTTTGCAAAGCGGTCCTCGAGGTTGTGATTGTATTGGTGTAGATACCCGAGCTCACTGCTCTTCCTAAAGCATCATACTTACTATATTCCCATTGATTGGCGTTTTTCTGAATGCTGTCTTGAGTGAGAACGACTTGATCGTATTTGTTATATATCGTACGCTCCCATCCTTTTCCTGGTATCTTTTTCTCTACAACACGATTCTTTCCATCATAATGGTAGCCATATATAAAATTTTTAAATACCGGATCACTTTCTGTAAAACCGGAAATGGGACTTTGTCCATTCTCATTAACAGCTGGAGGCAACACGTACCGGAGTTTACCAAAGTCGTCATAAACATAATAGGTGGACAGCGATTTTGTATCTGTTTCCCATACTCGTTTTAAGATCACACGATCTTCAATATCTTTATATTCGTCTGTCGTTCCTGCTTTGATATTGGACTCAATCCAATTCTCGTCTTTAGAGATTGTTTTGGATAGCTTTCCGGCAGTATAGTTGACTGTAGAAGAAGCTCCGTTTGATGTAACTATCCAAAGTTTAACCTCCGAGGCATTGGTTCCATATTGAGTTACCATTGTTCTGCCGGCAGCGTTGGAACGACTTATTGCTGGTTGCCAAACATCGCCTGGAGCACCTTGTTCCAATATCCGGTTCAGCGGACTTGCTTCAAGAACTGTTTGGCTATATGGACTTGATATAGCGAGATAATTCTGTCCAATCTGATTGTAAAATAACTTTTGCCCGCTGTTAGTATAGCCACTGCTACCGCTTAATGCATCATTCCTGTAACTTCCTGCTAATCCATTCGTACTATAAGGAAGATATTTTGTTGTTTCCCGACCATATGCATCATAAGCCACAGGCTGCACCAGGTCTTTAAAAGTTGGGCTACCCTGAGTAGTTACTGATTGAAATGGTCTTCCCAATCCATCCAGGTATTGGACAGTTTGGTTCACATCACAGATACTACGTCCCGCAGTTACATCAGTATCAGATAATACGTTTGGAACCTTAAATATTTTGGTACTGATGTAATTTTGATTTGCACTAGGTAACCCGGCAAAATTTGTAACACAGTCTTTAAAACTACTTCTGGAGATATAAATTTTAACTGTTTTACCGGCGGGAATGTAAAAACCGCTGCTTAAGGTTACACTTTTTGAAGCGGTGATTTCCGTTTCATCATTATATGATGACAAAACTTTATCCTGCGCATTTACATGCAGAATACATAGAAATAAAACAAATGCAGTAAATAACCATTTTCTACATTTCAGTGTTTTTAACTTATTTTTCATATGTAGAGCAGCTAAGGTTTATAGTGATAAGTGGTGTTTTTTATAATGTACTGATCTTGGTCTTTTACGTTCTTTAAGCGTAAAAATTCATCATAGTCATAGTAGGTCGTCTGCCCTCTGGCATCTGTATGACTAGTGGCACCAATTGAAGGTAAGTAAGTGTAGGTAGACATTTGGCTATCAGCAGGAAAAATGCAGATATCATCATAAGCATCTCCACCGCTAAGGATATAGGGTCCTGTGTAATCTACTTCTCCAGAATACTTCCATTTTCCAGAACTCCTTAGCCAATAACTTATCTTATAGGATCGTCCGGCAGCCATTACTTTATCAACAGTAAATGAGGCGCCATTGATAAATTTAGATCCCGTATGGGCTGCGCCAATTGTTGCTGAACTATTTTCCTCAAAATTTTCATAATAACTCTCAGGTCCAGAATAAGTAGCGTCTGGATAACTGACGGTTAATGTTCTTCCATTAGCCAGATTGGACTGAAAATACATCACTGCATTGAGTGTATATGCACCTGGTGTCATACCTGTTAGCTGAAGCACATTAGAAGTCCCACCACAGCCGTTTGATGCTGTACCAAGGCACAGATCAAAATTCTGCTGATAGCCTGAATTACTAGTTATTGTACCGCTGATTCGGGCTACTTCGTTGGCAACAGGAGCCCCGCTAAAGCCAACGGTTATAGAACCCGTTCCTGAAGCGCCAACATTAAAGCTTTTAGTGTAATTTTGAGATGTACTTCCTTTGGGAACAGTGAGCAGAGCTGAAGATGTTGTAGTTCCTGTTGTACTGCTATAAAATTTCGCATTTTCTGCAACTGCCGTTTGATATCTGTTATTATAACCCCACTGGTAGGAAGTGATTTTTCCGTTTTCATTAAAAGAAATGATATTGTCGTTAAGATCATATTTAATATCACTTACTTCGTCAAACGCCGGATTATTACCATAGCTTGTTCTTACTTTATTTAGATTTACATTTCCATTGGGATTCAAACTGTATCCAAAGTCTTTTCTAACATTTAGCTTAGTACCAACTAATGAAGTCTGTTTTAAAATATGACTAAATAGCTTTTTTGATTTTATAGCTTGTAATATGTTATCACTACTGGTTGAATCGTTGGGGAATTTATAAAAGTTAGAAACAGTATCTTTTTTGCTGTTAACCAATTGATCTTTGATGACCTGCCCAAGGGAATTATAGGTCATATATTTTTCTTTGGTAAAAGTATTTCCGTTTAAGTATTCGATTTCTTTTACTGATGATGGGACAAACCACTTCGTTGTTATTGGATATAATACGGCTAGCCATCTACTCTGATTATATGGATAAGTCGGGTCATTGCAAACCGCATCTGATCCAGCTCCTGAAATCAAATCATAAAAACCAAACCCTCTGCTTAACTTATCTTCAATTAAACTGTAAGAATTTTTCACCTTTTTAATGATGGTATTCCTATTGTTGAAATAGGAAATTGAATCTACTAATCCATTATCGTAGCGCATGATATTTGGCAGCGTTTTAGCCAAACTACCAAATTGATTTCCCTGAACTGTAGACTTGTTATTCCTAAAATAATACGTCGTTTTTCCATTACTATCTGAATTGTTTCTTTGAGATTCATTAACTTCATTATATCCAATAATAGATCCCTGTGCATCTGGAGATAAAGGGCTATAACTAAAAGAGGCAAAATCAATTGTAATTACCGGAACAGGTATGTAAGTTGGTGGTGTCGACCCGTCAGGTGAATTGATCAGCTGAAACTTTGTTTGGGGGTAATAGGCATAATATCTAGGCGTGGCCATCAGTTTTCCTGATGTTTTGTTAAGACTAGTGTTAATGTAAGCGTATGATTTTTTCTCAGCCAGGGTGCCTGTAACGGTGTAATTCTCCATAGTTGCAATTCTAAAGCCTCCCCCAATGCTTTCTTTAGCCAAGCTAACATCATCACTTAAACTAAATGTACAACCAACCGAGGCTTTAGGAATAGTGGATCCTGTAGGTGTTAATTCTGGTTTGTTAGGTAAATAGGTTTCAACAATAAAATAATCACCTGTTGCCCCGGATAAAACTACCCGTCCCAAATTAATACTGTAACTGCCAGTCTGATTAAATATATTACGATCACTGATAATGTCCCAGTGCATAAATGATGTTTTACTGCCGGCTGGACTTACCTTCCAAATCGTTACACTAGAACCCAGTAATGAGCTATGATCAATAGATTGATCTATCCTTGCAAAACCAATATTTAGGTTATATATCGTTTTTGTTCCATCTGCGCTGAGATATATTGGATCACTGTTAACTGGATCGGGAGAAAAATTATAATCAACGACATTTTTTTGGATATATCCTTCTCCTGATTCCATTTCTGATGCAGAAAAAACTCTATAATTTCTAAAATTATTCGGTTCATAGCTAAAACTGGAGTATCCTCCTGTTGGGTATTTCACTTTTGTTAAAATTCCAGAGAGAGCGTATTGTGGGTCCATTCCTCTATTTGCATTTCCAAGATTCTTGATAAATACCACTGCGTCATCTCTTATTCCAAGAGGTGCACTTTGATAAAATATTCCAGAAGAAATGTCTGAAGTCATATTTGGTAACAGACTTGTGTTATTACGTCCATTAAATAATCCCCAGTGGTCCCTTGCGTAAGCATCTTTCCTTGGCAGTGGGTGAAGCTCATTGTACTCAAAACTATGTGCTGGGTTATAAACGGGTGTACCATCAGGCTTATAACCTACTTCTCTTAATGAAACAAGTTTCAGTCTTTTTTTCAATTCATTGCTTGAGGTAGGATAATAAGCTGGAAAATTTTCATCCGCTATAAAGTAATCATAGGTAAACTCGTAGGATTTTACTTTGGTATTTGTAAACTTGTCCCATATATGAATCGCTTTCAAGCGCTTTGCCCCATTAACATTCCCAACTATTTCTCCCTTTAGGTCTTCACGTTCCGCAGCTGTTGACGACAATTCGAAAATAATTTTTTCATGTTCAGTCTCTATGATATTTAGATATTTGGTATGAAAAGTACTGGGATGAACATTAACTCCTGGATTACCCCCAGAGCTGGATCCGAAATAGGAAGCATATTGAGAATAAGTTGATATTTGATAATTGCCGTCAACGTAGTTAAAGTTTATTTTCTTTCCATTAGGTAACTGAATATAGCTTAGTTTAAAATCTATACTGTTAAAATAATTAGTGGAATTATTATCTTCTGAATATTCAATATCATTAGATCCAAAATAATAGGTATTTCCCTGCACATCTTTGACATCCCAATCTGTTTTAACGGTACTTAGAATTTGATTTCTGGTTATAAAGTATTGAGAATTCTTGTTTCCAATTTGCTTGGGTACATGGGTTATAGGGTCTAAATAAAACTCTGCGGAGCCTTTAGGTAAGGACAACGAATAGGTATTAGGTTGCCCCCAATTATACGTCCTCAACAGGCTTACTGCATTGAGACCGCCAGTATTATCTGGGCTTGTAAAACAAAAATCTCTATTGATAAAATTTGTATCTATTCCAGGATAACTTATCCCGTGATTTAGAATATTGTTATAAAACTGGTTGTAGGTGTTTACATAATCGTTATAGGAGTCCAATACACCTGTGATTTTTTGTGTGATAGTTCCACCTACATTTAAATCCCATCCTAGACCTACCCAGGTTGCTTCTTGCTCTACCTGGATACCTGAAGAGTGGTAACGTAATAAAATAGGAACTTCTACATTTCCAACCTTTATGGTATACAATGGAATACTGATATCCGGAATTCCAGTGTAGTAGCCAACGGGTATATCACCAAATTTAGCTAGAGAAGCGATTTCTGGTTTAGCAACCGATTTGGGTTTATAACTTTGCGCGTAAGATTCTGTACAAAGAATCGTGACAATGATTAATAATAAAATAGGTTTCATACTTAGTTAGGTTAAATTAATTCTGTGCTAAAGAATCTCTAACTTGATCTTAGCACTGCACTAAGTAAAAGAAACTGAGTGCGATGGGACTGCACTAAAGAAAATGTTGATAACTTTTTTTTAAATGGGTTTTGAGTAATTTAAAGCTCCTATGGGAATGCTTTCTTACCGTAGCCTTCTTGCCTATCCACGGTAAGGTTAAATTTGAATTGGGCACAGCACCGAATACACGTGCAGAGTGGTTCTATCATCTTCAGGGTTGGACCAGAGTTGGCAATTATCCTAATGGTGAGGTTAAATTTGAATTGAGTTACCAGAGATGGGTTGAAAGGGCAGATCGTTAACAGCGTAAGAAGTTCTAATGGCAAAAATGTCTATGCATAAAAGAAATCACCGCTAATTTTCAATTAAATAATTCATTTTTGTAGCACAAAACACTGTATTCTAATAAAACCATCAATGAAAAAGATATCACTACTGCTTTTATTCATCATGCCGCTCATCCTGTTTGGTCAGGAAAAGAATGTGATGACACCTGAATTACTTTGGTCCTTAGGTAAAGTCGCCACTTTAGGTAACAGTCCGGATGGTAAAATACTTTTTTATAAAATAGGTAAGACTGATTTGACTACCGAAAAGACAAGCAACCAATACTTCCTTCTGAATGTTGATAACGGACAACAAACAAAGACGGATCTATTGGGTGACAAAACGTTTGTTCAATGGGATAAAAATGGTATTTATGCTATAAAAGGCGCAGAACTTTTCTTAAGCACGGATATGGGGAAAACCTGGAAAACAGTTTCGTCGCAATTGAAAGATGCTGAAAATGTGGTTGTTTCTCCTGATGGTCTATGGATTGCATTTTCTAAAACCATCAGCTTTTCTAAGGTTTTGGGTAAGGAAATTTATAATGACGTTCCGAAAAGTACAGCGCAGGTTTATACTGATTTAAACATCCGCCATTGGGACGCCTGGAATGAAGGAAAGGTTTCTCATGTTTTCGTTTCAAGCACCAATAATACGGGTGCGCCTGTTCGCGACCTCTTAGATAACGAACCTTATGATACGCCTCAGAAACCATTTGGTGGTGCAGAAGATTTCATCTTTAGCCCCGACAGTAAATCGATCCTATACGTTTGTAAAAAGAAGATCGGCAAGGCCTATGCTCAAAGCACCAATACCGACATTTATGCTTATCATATAGGAGATGCAAAAACGACCAATCTTACAGAAGGGATGATGGGATATGATATGGCTCCTGCTTTCAGTAAAGATGGCAAAAAACTGGCGTGGTTAAGCATGAAACGTGATGGCTATGAAGCAGATAAAAACGACGTCGTGGTTATGGACTGGGCCACCAAGGTTAAAATGAATGTGACGTCTGCATGGGATGAAACTGTTGACGGTGGCTTTTCCTGGAGTACCAACAGCGACCATATTTTCTTTAATGCTTCAATTAAAGGAACGAAACAGTTGTTTTCGGTAAAAGTTCCTGCAAATCTTATGGCTCGTATCTCGCCCCCGGTTACACAAATTACTAAGGGTGCTTTTGACATTACAGGTATTTCTGCACAAAATGGAGATCATTTAATTGTATCCCGTACGGATATGAATCATGCAACTGAATTATTTAACGTGGATTTGAAGTCTGGGAACATGAAGGCTGTTACCCATGCAAATGATGCAGATTATGCTCGTATTGCCATAAGTGATACTAAGCTGCGTATGGTAAAAACGACTGATGGCAAGGAAATGGGTGTATGGGTAGTTTATCCGCCAAACTTTGATCCTGCTAAAAAATATCCAACGTTATTGTATTGTCAGGGTGGGCCGGAATCTTCTTTAACACAGTTCTACAGTGTTCGGTGGAATTTTCAGTTGATGGCTGCCAATGGGTATATTGTTGTGGCTCCTAATCGCCGTGGTATGCCTGGATGGGGTGTTGAGTGGAATGAGGCTATTGCTAAAGACTGGGGTGGGCAGCCTATGCAAGATTATCTTTCGGCTATTGATGATGTATCGAAAGAGAGTTATGTTGACAAAGATAGATTGGGTTGTGTAGGTGCGAGTTATGGTGGGTACAGCGTATATATGCTGGCTGGCATCCACAATAATCGTTTCAAAACTTTTATTGCTCATGATGGGTTGTTTGATATGAAAAGCTGGTATGGTACAACCGAAGAGCTTTGGTTTGCTAATTTTGATCTGGGTGGTAATTACTGGAGTAACCCTGTGTCTAAAAGCTATACTGAATTTAACCCTTCTAATTACATCAGTAAATGGAATACACCGATTATGGTTATTCAGGGTGGTATTGATTTTCGTGTTCCGATTGAACAAGGGCTGGAGGCTTTTCAGGCTGCGCAGTTAAAGGGTATCAAAAGTAAATTATTATATCTGCCAAATGAGAACCACTGGGTATTGCATGCGCATAATGGACTGGTATGGCAAAGGGAATTTTTTAGCTGGTTAAAAGAGACTTTGTAGGATGGATAATGTAATGATCAGGGCTGCTAAACCTGCAGATTTGGATATACTTTGTGACTTTCAACAGGAGCTGGTGGATGCCGAACGTCCTTTTGATCCGACCATAAAGGAAGGTAAAGTGATTTATTATGATATAGCTGAATTGATTGGCGCTGCCGATGTTGGGATCTTTGTTGCGGAGATTAATACTGAGGTGGTGGGTTGTGGATATGCTAAATTGGTGAAATCAAAAGATTTCTTAAAGCACAGTCGTCATGCTTATTTAGGGTTTATGTATGTTAAACCTGAATATAGGGGTCAGGGTGTGAATAGTAAGGTTATGGAGACTCTTAAAGCGTGGTCTTTATCGCATGGGGTTACTGAAATACGGCTGGAGGTTTATGCTCAAAATAATGCCGCGCTAAAAGCGTATTTAAAATCTGGGTTTAAGCCGCATGTGATGGAAATGAGGATGGAGTGCTAATTTTTCTAATCGATTTCCCTTTACAATTATTTTTTTCTTAATTACCGTGTAATTTAAATATCAAATATTAAATTTGCACGGATGATTAAAAGAAGAGTAGAAAAGCAAGTGGAGGAAGCACTCAAAAGAAGTGCCTCTGTAGCACTGATGGGACCTCGTCAAGTTGGAAAGACTACTATCGCTATTAATATCAGCGAAGTAACACCATGCTGGCACATCTTCAGGGAGGAATGACCAATGCTTCACAAATTGCTAAAAGCCTTGAATTAACCTCCACAACAATTAGCCGGTATCTGGATTTAATGGTCGACTTATTGTTGGTACGCCGTTTACAACCTTGGACCGGAAATGTAGGAAAACGTTTGGTAAAAACCCCTAAAGTATACGTAAGAGATAGTGGAATTACACACGCATTACTCAACATTCAAAATTATAATGATTTGCTTGGGCATCCTGTAGCTGGCGGTAGCTGGGAAGGATTTGTGATTGAGAACATTTTATCAGTTGCTCCAGAAAACGTTATCCCATTCTACTACAGAACTTCTCACGGTGCAGAAATTGACCTCATTCTAGAGTTTTCCGGCAGCAAAAAGTGGGCTATTGAAATTAAACGGAATTCTTCACCAAGTCTTTCAAAAGGATTTCATTTAGCCTGTCAGGATATCAATCCTGAAAAGAAATTTGTTGTTTATTCCGGTCAGGATAGGTTTTCTATGACATCAGACATTACTGCCATATCTCTTACCGGGTTAATGACGGAACTACTGCAAATACAGTCTTAGTAAAAATGTAGTATAGATAAACCACAGTAAAATGATCCCTTCTCGACAATTCTGAAGTGCCCTCCTTTGGAGCTTATACTCAATACATCAATTTGTCTAATACTTTTCTGAAAAGTCTAATCCATCAAAGCAGCGACCCTAATGAATCACCGCCTTGATAGTTTATTTTACATACCCTAATGATATATTATCTAATTACCTGAAACAAAGATCCAATCATCCTGTTTTGAATTTCTAAGCGCCTCAAAGCCTATTTCAAGATTGCCTAGCAAACTAAGACTTACATCTAATGAAAGAATTTCACCTAAAGAGATGACCCTATAATCTTCATCAATTAGATTTTCTTCTGGCCCGCTAAACTGCCAACTCCCATCGTCAAAATGATAAACGTGTAGTACAGGAGTGTTCTTTTCAACATTAACACATGTCAACAATCTTATCAAAACTATCTGATCTTGATTCATTTGAATAAATGGATCTAATTTTTGTAAACGCTAATTCTATTGATCCTGACACCAAACTCTCAATAGCTGCTCTTATATTTTTTTTACTTAGATCTTTTACAATTAGCAAATCGCTTGCATAGAAAAATGGCTCCTGGCTTATAGTCAATAAATAGTCCAAATTAGATATTGTAAATAAGGTCCCAAAAAAAACATCTCCATTTTCTAAAACAACGTTGATATCAATGTTGTCATTAAATATGTCTGCGACCTGATATCCAGTAGGAAAAATAATTTTAAATCTCATAAATATTAAAATTGTTTATGTTTAAAAAGCCAGCAGATCTTATCCTGGGAAGGTTTATGATTGGCTGGAGATTTCCATCTAAAATATTGGTATCAACGAAGCGGAAATCAATAAATTCTGGAAAGTGGCTTAAAAATTCTCTAAAAATATCTCCCCCAATCATCAAGCTTTGCAGATAATTCCAAACCTGTTGGATAATCAATAGAGAAAAAATCATGGTTCCAATTAAAATCGCTCTTATAATTCACAATTTTCAGGTTGCTGGTTTGTAAGTTATCCGTTTTTATCAAAAAACTCTCATTATTTAACAGTACCTTATTCAATGCTTCGTGAAGCACCTCTTCATTTTCGAGATATGTATTATTTTCAATTATATTCAATATAATATCTGCCTGCACAAAATATTTCAGTTCAATACATACATAAATCTTTTCAGCCTGATCATCGCCCATTGCCACCAGGTTACAATAATAAATTTTACCTCCTTCGCTTTTACAGAAAGCAGAGATAATATTATCGTGCCAATTATAAATGATGATTTCTTTGAACTTCATAGATTAGTTTGATTCCCGTATTTTCTTCAAATTCCATATAAGTTTATTATCGCAATTTTCCCATGATTTATATTTCGATTATTAACTCCTTGTTGTAGCCATTATACTTTTCATCAAGATAGCCGTGTGGATTACATATAATCTCTGTTTGACCTATCTTATATCTTATTGGAGTATGAATATGCCCATGTATCCAATACATTGGATTATATTTCGAAATCAAATTCTCAAGATTAGAAGCGTACGCAGAAGTTACCGGATCATTTTTGTATAATTCAGGAACAGATTTTATACTAGGTGCATGATGTGTAACAACCACATTCTTATAGGCCTTAGATTCTTCCAGGCTTTCCTCCAACCACATTTTTGAAAACTGGTGAATCTTATAAGTGTCTATAGTTCTCAATTTAGAATAGGAAGGATCCCGGCGAATTTGTTTATAGTCATTCATCTTAGCCTGACAGATAATCCCATACTCAACTGAGCTTCCAAACAAGGAAAAGTCTGTCCATAAGGTTGTGCCATGGAACCTTATCCCGCCGAACTCAATTCTGTTATTTTCAAGAACTGTTACATTTGAGCCCCTTGATGCCTCAATTATCTTATGGAGTGTCTTTGGATAGGAGCCTTTGTAGTATTCATGATTACCAAGAATATAAATTACAGGTATGTTTGGGATATACTTTTTTACCCATTCAACCCCTTTGGTCCCAAGATTGGTATCGCCAGCTAAAATGACAAGGTCAGCATTTTTAAAGTTTAGATCTGAAATCCCAAACTCTTGATGTAGGTCGCTAATAATCTGTATTCTCATTTTTAAGAGATGACATCACCATACTTATCAAGTTCTGCTTGACACTTAGAACATGTATTTCCCCCGAACAATATCTGATTTTGATTTTTGGGAACTCTTATCATAGGTTGCTCAGTACTGCAGACAGGACAATAAACTCTTTTAAAGTTCAACCCATATTTTGATTTACGCTTACTCATTATGATGAGCCAGATGATAATGCCAAGCGTTATGCTTACAGTCAGAATTAAGCTGATGTATATATTCATTTTACCACTGAAATTGATTGGTTCTAAATATCGTTTATTTTTTGTTGAAAGCTTAATGCTCATTTTCTTTTGAAAGAGCGATGAATACCGCGATTCTGACCTCCACCTCAAAACCTATATATTTAAGTTTATTGACTTATATGATATGTTAAAGTTTATAAATTCGTGAATATAGTTTTTAGAATTGCGGAAATTTCTGATGTTAAACAGATGCAAGTGGTGAGGCATCTGGTGAAAGAGAATATACTGAGCAATCCGAATCTTGTACCGGATAAAGATGTGATATTTTACATTTTCGAAAAAGGAAAGGTATGGGTTTGTGAAGTAGTGGGTCAAGTGGTGGGCTTCTCCATTATTGACCTAAGGGAAAAGAGTATTTGGGCATTGTTCGTGGATCCAGCGTTTGCGGAAAAAGGCATTGGAAAGGAGCTGCATAGACTAATGATGGATTGGTATTTTGAACAAACCAAAGACAATGTTGAATTAGGCACATCTCCAACTACGCGTGCAGAGCAGTTCTATCATCTTCAGGGTTGGACCAGAGTTGGCAACTATCCTAATGGTGAGGTTAAATTTAAATTGAGTTACCGGAAATGGGTTCAGGATAATTTATAATGTCATTTCCAAAATCAAAACATACAAGCCTTCAATCGAAGGCTTGTATGGCATATTATGTTCCTTAGTAGAAATAGTAGATTCTTCCTCTAACTACATATATGATCACTATAGTACGCTGTTATTGGGCTTAATTTAGATTCTCGTACCTTAAGATAAAACCTTTTCATCAAACCAAACTTTGTCTTGATGTCCAGACTGAAATCGAAATCCAAAAGACAGAGCAAGATATTTCATAATATCTGGTCTTTTGAAAGCCAAATGATAATAATGAATTGTTTCTAATGACTCAATATTATCATCATACAGTTCTGTGGTTATCCACCACCCAGTCATGTGACTAGGAGACGAATATCGAACAGCATCGATATCTTTTCCGTCAAGGACACCTTTTGAAATTACTACCATCTGACTAAATAAAGGAAATAATGGTGTAGCATTGTGTTTAACGCATTCTCGCTCTTGATCTGTAACTACCCCTATAGCATAATCGACTCCTTCAATAAAGCCATCGCCATTTGGTTGAACTTCATAAACACTAATAATATCTGCTACAATTATAAATTTTAATAGCCATGAATGATAAGCAATAGTTTGACCATTATTTATTACGGGTTTATTGTCTGTGAAGTAGTGTATCAAATAATCTAATATTCTTAAATATTGATTCTCCTCCTCTTTCTTTATTAAAAGTTTAAGTTCACGTCCAATTATACGTTTTAAATTAATGGTAATTAAATAACCATTCTCATTTTTTATCCTAATGTCTCTAATAGTTCTCATGTAATAATTTATAATTTCTTTTTTGCTTGAGTAACCTCGCCCGCTTGTCTAAGACTGCACCCCTTGCAATGAGGATATAATTGCTGAGATGCACCAGCCGGTGTTAAAGCATTTGCTGGCTGATGATCGGGTATAAAATTCCCGGTATTTGTACCTGGGTTTGTTATGCCACATGTATGACAGCCAGTATCTTCACCTATTTTATTTATTGCATCACGCTCTACTTTTGTAAAGTTACGTCCTGGGCCGCTTGCCGGGATGGATTCTCCTGCAAAAGGTCCTGGTTCCAATGTACTAGCTGATTTAGCCAGTCCTGATAAATCCGCAGCAGCTCCCTCATTAACCATACTCTTTAAAGCTGAAGCACTTTCGCTAACAGCAGCCCCAACTTTAATGCCGACCCATGCATCCAAAACATTTGCGGCACTATTACCAATTATCGCCCCGCCTGTTTTAGCGTCATCAGTAACAATAGACTTTATTAATGTAAAGCTTTCTTTTGCCCGACCATAATTTCCAGCTGTAGCTCCATTTACTAAAGTTTCAACAGGATGGGCAGCCGCATGATTAATCATACGTTTTGCTGTTGTTAGAGGATTGGTCGTAAAAACCTGTTTTATTCCTTGATAATGACTGACGACTCCTTGTTTAATTGCATTCCCCCAAGCCCTCCAATCAGGCCACATTCCGTCAGGATCTACAAATCTTATTGAACTGTCGAATCCATAAACATACGGTGACCATCTTCTACCTTTCTCAGCCATTGGATCGACCACATTCCATCTTCCTATCTCCGGATCATAAAACCTTGCGCCATAATCGAGCTGTCCCAGCTCTTCTTGCAACTCCTTGCCGTTATAAAGATACTTGTTCGTTCCAGCTTTTGCAACCAACGTTTTTCCAAATGGATAATAATCCGTTCGCTGTAATATTTCCAGAGCGGCACTCGGGTTTTTATAGAAAGCTAACCGCACATTGCCCAAATGATCGGTCAGGTTATACTCATAACTATACGTAGTTCCACTTCTTCTGGCCAATCCTTCTTCTGTGTGGATGATATCAATGTTAGTCCCATCGTACTCTATTCCATCAACATAATCCCGGGTTGCTCCATTGCTTACTTTTCTCAGCTTAGCACCTGTGGCATCATAGGTATAGGCCATGGTTAAACCTGCTTTAGTTACTGTAGCTGGCAAGTTCAACTGGTTGTAGGTTAAGTTTACCCCTGTTCTTCCATCTATTTTGGCATTACCATTGCCGTCATAAGTGTAAACCCCGGTTGCAAGTCCACCGGTGACCTGGTTCAACTTATTGCCTGTATTTGTATAATCATATGTTCCCAAGGTTCCGTTTCTGTTTAAACTGGCAATGTTACCCATCACATCATAGGTCAGTATTTCACTCATCGCGATACCTGTACTGGTTCCGCTGAGTAACCTGTTCAGCTTGTCATAGCCATAAGTGAAGGTATTGAGGTTGGAACCGTTACTCCCCCAGCTTTGATTGGCGATATTTCCATTAAACTGAGCTGTGGTACCATCCTGGTATTTCAAATCATAGCTGAATTGCGGGGAAGTATAAGTCTTTGTCCAGCCTCTTTCATTATAGGCATAAGTACCTGACTGAAGGAAATTCGTGGTATCATTGCTGTGTACGGATTTCTTGACCACCTGTCCCAGTTCATTGTAATACATCCTGTTCAGGGCAACCTCGGCCGCACCATTGATCGATTCCCAGGTGGCCAGTTTTCTGCCGATATGGTCCAGGTCGTAGCGGGTGGCGATGGTCGTGGTCGTCCCATTTCCAACATGGGTGCGTTTGCTCGCTTTCAGCTGTCCAATGAAATCATAGGTATTGTCTACCACATCGGTTCCATTTACATGGTTCACGCTTTTGCTTTGGATCACCCGGCCTTCGTCATCATAGTAATTGACCGTTAAAAGCATCGTGGTCGTTCCAAGGGTATTCACCTTGGTCCCGGTGAGTAAGGTCTTGGTACGGGCAGCAGGCATTTGATCTCCGGT